>Ga0160428_1000006_pt1 | contig 307719 bp, 227 predicted proteins | sample SolpanmetagenomM_FD_108198 | JGI IMG/M metagenome (GOLD analysis project Ga0160428, IMG submission 108198) | Solar panel surface microbial communities from Lawrence Berkeley National Laboratory, California, USA - M | ecosystem: Engineered > Built environment > Solar panel > Unclassified ... | reverse complement strand
TGCACCATTGTCCCTCAGGCCCTCTGAGAAGCGAAGACTACCCCGCAAAGCTTAATTAGTTGATCAATAAATCGAATGACTCATGGACCGAAGCTATCTCAGAGGGCCTGATTCATGAGGTAAGTCGTTAGTGACAACGATGTGTAATCACGTGATGTAGTTTATTTAAAGTTTCCGCGTCTCCATCTTCACTCTCGACATCTATTCACTTCGTCATGCATGGTTTAAATTCACGATAACAAGATGTATTTATGATTTCAGCTTAGAAGTACAAGCAACATGACTAAAACAGAACTGTCCTCGATAGATCGCATCAGTGAACTCTTATCCATAAGTGACGATGTCCCTATTCTTCTCCAATCCGCTGGATTAACAATGACTGCTCTCTCCGGCAATCCTCTTCCGAACCCCTCTGATGGACTTATCGAACCTCAGTCTCTTAGTGACACTACAGAAATGTCAACTCTGGCTGATAAACAAGGAGTAACCATTGACAGCGCAAAACGAGCCTTTACAACTTCTGCAACAACCTACTTTACAACTTTACAATCTATAATGGCCCGTCTTCGTCGACAAGTCTACGCTCTTGAAGAAGCAGGAATTATCAGCTCCGAAACACCGGCCTTGTCATCTACGACGACGGTCGCTGCTGTAAATGATGGGTTTAGTAACGGCAATGGTCGAGGTTCAATGCCAATGTCAGGTGTTGCTAGGAGAGGATTACTGCCTGGAAATACGAATCGTGATGAAGGAGACAAGATAACAAATGGTGGAATGGGAGGATTAGATGTTTCGTGGTTGAACTCTAGGGTTGGAACCGGAGGAAAGGAGATGGAAATGGAAATATTGGATGATCTAGTAAAAACCCTGGGACAGGCTCTCAAAGATCAGGAAATGGCTCTAATCGAGGAGAAGGAGAGGGACAATGTACAATTCGAAGAACAGCAAAAGTTGAATGGTGAAGAAGATATCCAAAATGACAACGTCATGCATGATGTGTGATATCTGGTTTATATGATACGTCCAAGGCGTATACCGCACATTCATCTCAATTTAGACCCTAGGCCGGACACACTACCTTTGACTGCAGACTTGGCGATACTCACTGTAGTACCTCTACCGAAAGATCGTACTCCAGAGCTGAACGATTCGTAGAAGGAACCAGCTGCATTACCAACGACATTTGCTGCATCACTCAAATTATTCGCTGCATTACTAGCGATTATCTTGCCTTTGCCCACATAATTTGATGCTGGGCCAACAACATCAACGGGAGCACTTCTAGCACTGGGTGGGAATGGACGTTGTGAAGGACCTCTAACAGGGCCACCAACTATTTGAAAGCATAATCAGTGAGAAATTCCTAAGATATAAGAAGATGTAGCTTACGAATAGGATCCAATTGTTCATATGAAGTATAACTTCCTCCGGACACCCATTCAAAATTACTTACGACTGGTCGAGGAGGTAAAGATGCCGCAGCTTCAGGAGTCCACAGGATATCCACAGTTTTGATTCCAGCTTGGGATTCAAGTCTATGTAACGATGATTAGTCTCACAGCACATGTGAAAAAGTGAAGAAATTTAGTGACATACACTACGTCTTCCCCAAACAATTCTATAACACCCAATTCTGCTGGTCCAATCCATCCAAATAGACATTTGGACGTAAAGACAGCTTCTCGAATACGCTCTTCATAGTTTAATATATTACCTATTTGAGTGCGTGTGATCTCCTTGAGACTTGTCAATGAGAACAAGCGCACGCTTTGATCCCTGAATAGACCGGCAACGGCATGTTGATATGGGTCTTCGGCCGAACCCGATCCAATTTTCAGCATACCTGCACGTAGACATTCCGTTCCGTCATAAGCCCTATGATAAGCTCTTTCTGCAGGTGGCTTAAAGACTTGAATTTCGACAGATGATACCGCTACTAATAAACCGTCTGTCGAATTGCCACTTCGTAATCGCTCAAATGATTGATAATCTGCATGAGCCGAAGAGCCGGTCCTTGCGACTATAGGATGAAGGTGTACAACCGCACCTTCTACCAATGTCCAGCCTGCAAATTCGATACTGAAGCCAGGCTCTCGAGAACGTGGTAAAATCTTGAATGTCAACACATTTCCCTGAGCTGTACCAACGTGGAGATTAATTGTAGAAAATTGCTGGCCAGAACCTGCATTGTCAAGTGTCATGATGGAGAATTCTAGACATGTAGCATAATCTGGTCTATTGTAGTTTACCGACTTTTTACTCTTTGTTTTCTTTGGTTGAGTAGCTACTATCTTGGATATAGCATTGTTATGTATGATTGCTGGTATCCTAGTATCTATAACAACCAAGTTTCCATTCTGTGAAGCTGCAGCTACAAATGCGAATCCGTTAGCTGATGTGGCTGTGATCGCAGTGATTTTTCCAGCACCGACATTGACCAAGGCGAATGGTATCATTCCAAAGGCCAAAGCCGGATCACATCGATCTCGTATATCTGTGAGTACTCCCGGTTGATTTGGACCGGTGACTGGAGAGAGATCTTGTCCTTCCATTGTATTTCGTCCCCATTTGAAAATTATGATCTCACCTCCTTCCATTCCCACTGCAAATTCTCGTCCGAAACTTGAAAATGCTGTCCTACTCGCAGCCACGTTTTCAAGTCGTCCTAGAGCCCGCACGACATCGACTTGGACCACAGTTGGATTCTCTATTTCATCTGTTTGACCTGCATCCCACAATCTAACAGTACCATCTTCATGAGCAGTCTGTACAATATGACGTCGATTACCACGTCTGCCCATCTTTTTTTTTTCCATTCCTCCAGCCAGGATCTGCAACTCTCTTGGCGGCATGTTCCTGTCCATGACCATCGTAGGCTCTCTTTGTTCAATCATGCTTCCCCAATGAGCGGGATCCACGCTTGTGACATCAATATGCGTGGGAAATGGATGGACGTATAACATTGACAAAGGAAGCTGATTGGTTGGTGTGACAGGAAAGGCAGCAGGAAAGCTAATCGTAAAGACTTCACCGACTTGATTCACTGTCAAAACAGCTATAGGATCCCATGCTCCAGCATAGTGCGGTGACATTTTTGGGATCAAGCAGAAGTCAACAATATTGGCATTTGGTGGAGTTGGTAATGTCCTTGTCCGAACAGGATTCTCAAAATACGCCGAAAGCGCATCCCAGCCACTGGTAGCAAAATTAGGAGTAGGGCCTAACTCGAGTAAAGTCAGACCTTTATCAGGTATATCTGCAGATAATCCACCAGCAATCAATATAGACGTATCGTTGGGATCTGCATTTGCACACCATGAGATTTTACTGATGAGTAACCTGTTGGTAACACTATTATTTGGATTTATACGGCCACTACCCGGACGATTAACATTTACATTTGTTATAGTTCTGGCTTGTATGATTCGAGCGGGTTTGTTCTGAGACTCATTATCGGTAGTTGGATCCCAAAAGACGAGAGACCCATCGTCATGTACCGTCAAAATAAATGTCCCTTGCGGATGCCACAATGCTTGAACTAAAGCAGGTCGTCTAGTTCCCTTTATCCTGGTAGGATCAGGATTGCCTCCGGGCGCATTCGGGGGAAGTTCATACATCAAAAACTTCACGGCCATTTGTTGTTTGAGAGAGTAAACGACTGCACCAGAAGCATAACCAATCAGTAGAGTCCCGATATCCCGGGGATGGAGTTGCATAGATATTACAGGGTTTCGAGCAGCTGCATCTCGTGGATTAGAACCCCATTGATTTGGAATCCGAAAGGGCGTAGGACTCTCTCGATCCAGGTCATAACACATTATATCACCGGCAACTAATCCAATAAACGTATAGTCGAGTAATGGATCACTGGCAAGACTAGACACTTTGCCAGGTACGATATAAGTAGAGAGCTTTCGCTTTCCCGCAAGACCGATAGAGTTGCTAGTCGGTAAGGAGAAAGAATACAGAATGTCTGCAGAATCGATGCAGAGAAGTTTGTCAAATGCAAACTGTAAGACTCGTACACTGGCACTTGGTGTGCTTAACGACAAGGTGACCTGCACTCGATCCTTTCCAAAGATGTACACTTGCCCCGGACCAAACTTTCTCGAGAATTTTGTACCGACTGCCAGAAGTGACTGAACGGGGTCATATGCGCATGCACTTATTTGGCAATTTATACCATATTTGCCGATATTGTTTACATCGATTTTGAGCGAGTTCGGGCCAAATCCCCCCGATAAAGGGTCTTTATTACTACGAGGCATGTCTGGATCCTATTCAACGTTTAGTCTGACAGGGCGTTCGAAGACGCCGCTGATCATCTATATCATGTCGGAATTGTGAGTTAGGAATTTCAGTGTGGCACGAATTGCGAGTTTCTGTTATTTCAGCCTTGTCAAGTCATCTCCGCTCAATGTTCCATAATATTAATTTAATGCTTCCCCTCCATTTTGGTATGTAAATTAGTCACATGTCTGAAAAGCTTAATTTGAGCCGCATAATGGCAACCCAGGAATGGTCAGTCAAATGTAATTATAAATACGGCATGATTAGTGATTACGATATTTATCATACTATAACTTTTGCTACAAGGTAGTACATTTAGTGGACCATGACATCAGCTGTTGAAGGATTTTCTGAGTGTACATCCTGAGTGGCTTTCTTCTCCGGGAGCGTTTTAGAGTCTGTCATACTCTCTGACCCTTCTGCTTGATTTTGCTCATGCTCATGCTCATGCTCAGCTCCGTTATTTGCTTTGTCTGAAGGTGCTTGAGCATCATCATTAGCTTCACCATCAGCTTCACCCTCAACTTCGGCTTCTTCATCCTCCTCTTCCTCATCCTCACTTCCACTGCTTTCAGCTTCGAGATCCTCGCTACCAGCTTCCGAGACCGCGTCCTCATCTTTGGCGGTTGCCTCTGTCTGTGGAGCATCGGTCATGGCGGCATCATCTTCATCAATCTTTTCTGGCTCTTTTGTAGTTGTCTCATTGTCAGCTTCTGCCTCAAGGGGTTCTTCTTCCTCTGCCTCTTCAGCTCCGTATTGGAAGCCATCCTCCTCGACGGCATCGGCTTCTGGCTGATCAGGGGGGTATTCGGGGGGAGCACTTTCCTCCGAATCCCACTTGATTGCAAAACGTGTGACTCGTGGCTTCTCGGCTAGTATGTTTCTTTGAATCTTGTCAATGACCGGCTTGGCAGGAGGCTCCTGAATCAGTGCCTCGTCGGTGTATTCATTATTGACATAATAGCCGACCCTGACGAATTCACGTCCATCATAACTGCAGCTAAGTAGAATGACCGTAACTCCTAGGATCTCAGCATCGGGTATTTTCGACAGATTTGGTGGATCAGCCTCAAATGTGAATTTATTGACGCCCTGCGGAATAGGTCCAACAAGCAGTGAATCCAATTCTTGGTCGTGCTCTGATCTATACATGAAATAATGAGACTTGCCAACAAAATAATGAAGCTATGATATGACTTACGATGTAGCAGAGCCAACGTATGTGAGCTTCCATTCCAAATCTTTAGTAAGCGGTTCTAAACACTCGAACGTAATCTCAAATTCGTAATTGGCTTGAAAGGGAGCAGGGTTACTCCGAACAGCGACATTTAGTAAAGATACGGCAGCCATAATAGTTACAATATGAAAGTATGATCGAATTGGTTGAAAATGAATTGGAAGATATAAGATGTGATATGAAAGGAGAGAAAACTGGATCAAAGGGAATGTGAACTGGTCCACATAGCGACGACCTATTATTGATCGATTTGCAATTCACGCGAACGCGCTCGCGTTTAATTGAAACCTTTTAATTATACGGTGAGCTAAATATAAGCCTGTGTAAATGATGACGTTTGATTATTCGAACCAGGATTTGTATTTCAAGTCTTTCTTTCAGAAGATTTGGATGGGCCTGATAGGTCATGTCTGACTTCGAAAGTCGGGTATACGACTATTTGGATGATCGGCTGCAGACCTTGACTGATTTAGAATCACTTGATGAGCTTCTCGATAATGTTAAAACACAGCAAAGTCTGTTGCGCAAGCAGGTATTAGATGTTGATCCAAATCTAGAGCTGCATTTATTGACTCCCAATTAGCTTGAAGATGCAAAGTTGCAGCATGAGAGAAGCGGTAATGATGTCCGCGATCACCGCTTCAAGTTGCACGCATCGATCCAATCCTTCAACATCGCTCAATCCCAAATCGATGATTCACTACGATTCGTGACCCAATCAGCGTCCACCGAGGATGCCATTTCACGATTTGAGAATGTCATGGATGTTATGACAAGGCTGGACACAGCAAATTCATATATCGACATGACGCAGGAGATAGTCACTAAAAGGTATGCCTAAGGATTACTTGTGTTCATGATAAGTCATTAACAGGATTATAGTCAACAATGTCTTGACAATCTTAGGCGCGATACAAATTCAGCTCTCTCCACCTTTCACGAGCTAGAGACCTTTGAGCAAGGACTGGTTCTCCTGCAAACGGATGCCGAGGGATCAGCACCTCATCTGATAGATAGAATCCATCAACAAATACAAAGTGTTCGAGAGGCTATAGTGAACAGTCTATGTGCGGACCTGGAAATAACACTAAACAAGACAGGTTGGCCAAAGCCTACTGCAAAAATACCTAGCGCGCTACAAAATACCTGGAACGATCAGATTGCAAACTTATTGGCACTGCAACTTCCTACCCTTCTAAGACTCAGGCATGCAAACAACCAAAAAATATCAAAGGACGAACCTGTTGTGTTGTTGCCATGCGAAATGCTTGTCAAGCCTCTCACACTGAGGTTTCAATATCATTTTTCGGGCGATAGAATGACCAACCGAATAGATAGACCAGAATACTTCCTGAACCATATACTTGATCTCATCGGAGAACACTCCGACTTTCTGGATCAAGCTTTGCAGGCTTTATTGCTGCAACATTTTAGAAAAACCGATTTGGTGGATATGCCGGCCTATACCGATGTAATTTCCGCCTGGATCACTGCTTTACTACCTTTGGCTCAGCGTAAAATCAAGACATTGCTTCCACAAGTGATTCAACAGCCAAGATTACTAAGTAATCTAATCCACGAAATTATGGACTTTGACCGCAAATTAGCAGAGGAATGGAATTATTCTCCGCTTTCGACTTCAAGCCCTTATCGAGGACTGTCGCATTATACCCTCTCTGTGCTAGACATGTTTCCGACCTGGTTCAATAACGAGAAAGAATTCGCTCTGAACAGGTACGAGTCCATCATTTCCGACAAAACCTCTGGTGAAATAAGTTTTGATGGTGCAGCCCCGGACTCAACAAGACCGACACGCGCCGCAATCCAAGTGCACGACCTTCTAGAGGCAATTACGGCTCATTACAAACCACTGGCATCATTTCATCAAAAATTAAAATTCCTGATTGACATCCAAGTCGCCATTTTTGATCGATTTCATCATCGCTTGCACGAAAGTTTGGAAGCGTATCTTACACGCACTTCGACGGTTGGACGGACTGTGCATAGTGTGGACGATGTTGACAATGTCGACTTGCGCGGGACAAAGGGCTTGGACCGTCTATGTCGTATATATGGATCTGCTGAATTCATAGAAAAAGCTATACGAGAATGGAGTAACGAAACCTTTTTCATCGAACTTTGGGCAGAATTACAGTACAAGATACAGCACAAGGGCGACATCAAGGGTGGCATTAGCATCGATCACCCAATGAACCAAGCAAATGACTCGAATGACGATCTTAATGGAGGTTTGTTTGACGAAACTGCCACCTCTTATGGACGTTTACAAACGCGATGCGAAGAGACAATAATAGACACCATCACTTACGATCTGCGAACTGCACTAAAACCTTTTGGAAAGGTCAATACCTGGGCATCCATGTCTGTCAATACTAGTGCAACAAGTCTTACCGCCGAACTTGAACCAGCCATGCGACTTATTGACGAGTATTTGGGATATCTTGGCAAGGTCATGAGCAGAGCTCCATTGCGGCGAATAACGAGGAAAATTGGTCAGACTTTCCAAGGGTTTGTTTGGGATTCAATTATCCAGCGATATATCTTTTCAATCACGGGTGCAGTCCAGTTACTTTCAGATGTCAAGGGGATCGGACAGATAATCGATCGACATATTGGTGCAAATGAGGGAATTGCAAGCCTTCGAAAGTTGACAGAAGCTCTTCAATTACTAACCTTGCCTGTTCGAGCAGGAACGGTAGAAGGATCTATTGCACGAGCAGAAGATGAACCAGAATTGAAACACAACCTTGGTTTATGGCAGGTGGAGAGACGGATATTTCAGAGTAATGAAAGTGCTCGAGAATTGCTTGATTCGTTTGGACTTGTCTTGTTGACTCAAATAGAAGCCAGAGATGTGATTAAGCGGCGAGTCGAGTTAGGTAGCTAGCATATAAAACACAGTACATTGGAGTGATGAGTAATGTTCAAGTTGATCATTTCATACCAAGTGAATTCCACGATGACGTGATAGTAGATTTTTACATGTGACAGAAACATTTCGTATCATCAAGCACTTCCCCAGCGTGGTTCATAGCTTCGAATAACTCGATTATCACACGTAACTTATCTTTTTCATCGCTCCCTGTGTGAATTCACATCACACAATGTCCTCGCCAAATGTTCCGACAACGATGCGCATGTGGCAATATTCTGAAACTACGGGTGGTTTAGTGAAGAATCTAAAACTTTCAACCGATGCTAGTGTTCCTACAGTAAAACCAGGTGAGGTGCTCATTGAAGTAGCCTGCGCTTCTATCAATCCTGTTGATTACAAAATCGTCGAGATTCCTTACATCGGTAAATATTTGACTACACGGCCAGCTGCCCCAGCGAGCGATTTTGCCGGAACCGTCTTCATTTCCGGAGGTGGCTCTAGCCATGGTTTCAGTCATGGAGATCGTGTATGCGGTACATTGGCGAGGCCGGGGCTGCAATATGGAACATTATCGCAGTTTGTGTCTGTACCTACAGCACTTGTCTCCAGATTACCCGATAACGTGTCTTTCGAGCAGGGATCAACACTAGGAATTGCTGGTATCACGGCATATCAGACTTTAGCTCCTTTTGTCAAAGCAGGAGATAAAGTGCTTATTAATGGTGGGAGTGGTGGTGTGGGCAGCTTTACTGTACAGATAGCAAAAATCCTAGGCTGTCATGTCACCGCTTCATGTTCCGGAAAGAGTGCAGATTTTGTAAAGTCATTAGGCGCAGACGAGATTATAGATTATACCAAGGGTAATCTCACACAACAAATTCGTCAGAAACAAATAACATTCGATCATGTGGTGGATAACGTCGGAAATAGCAACGATCTACATGCTGCTTGTGATTATTGTCTCAAGCCAGGAGGTATAGATGTACAAGTTGGTGGGAGTCTTACTCTCTGGGGCATTCTCGCAACTTTGCGAAGTGCATTGTTACCAGTTGTCTTGGGAGGATTCAAGAGCAAATGGAAGTTTCTTGGAGCAAACATTGCGGATTCTAAAAAGGATGTCGCACAGCTGATTGAGTGGACTGCCGAGGGTCGTCTGAAGCCACAAATTGAGCAAGAGTTTTCATACGAAGAAGCACCAAAGGCGTATGCGAAGCTGAAAGAAGGTCACCCAAGAGGGAAAATTATAATAAGCACAAGGAAGGGTTAACCTTGTGATAATGAACAGGACGTGATGAATGTTACGAACATGTTAGTAATTTCCGTTACGTATCGTCACGTCAAAGTAGTCGATCCGATTTCTATATATATTTATATATATGTATAATTAATAACCATGCCCGTCCCCCACAGTGTAGAGAATTTCCGAGAGATGTTCTTGGTGTTGTATAGTGCTTGGTATAATTAAGGTTTCACGCTAGACCTAACTTGGACAAAACTAAACAAAAAAACATGGTCGGATAGCGGGATTATTTACAAATGTCAACATTGACTTGGACGTCGTCAAATACGAATATTGACGACTATTGTTCCATTGGCATTCCATACATGGCCTAAGTATAATTATCGGGCATACTTTTTGTAATATTAGCAAGCTGCAGGAGACCGGCAGAAGGCAGAGGGCACTATGGCTTATAATTTTGTCGATACTCCTCGAACTGAGATCGGAGATCGCACTCATCTTACAGCTGCCAACGTATCATTCAGTGAGATCCAAGGCTTTCCATCACCTACAAAAAACCCTGCGACCGATCTCATAAATAGTGGACGGTCACGCTCTAACGGACAGGCTGTCAGGACTCCGAGAGCTCGCAATGTATTGGGAGGACTTCGACCAGGCGCAAAGAATGAATTCACTCCATTGCTCAAGAGTGCAGCGCATAATAGATTCCGCACAGAAGCTCGCAGTGCTAAAAAATACGCTCGAGATGGGAAAGAGAATGTTACAGAAGAGCTTGTAAATAGTATGCTTGCTGGCTCCACAAATGGCGTACCACGGACTCCAGCATATCTCAAAGTCGGATATAAGGATACCTATCAGACACCAGGACTACCGATCGAGAGCAGCGTCCTTGATGAGACATCTTTAGGTGGTAACAAGACGCCAGGTCCACCGCCGGCAATTTCAAGCAGCACTTTGATGAGCACTCCAATCCCAGCTATGCCTGTCAAGGGTCAAGAAGGTCGTACAGATCAGGGTAATGTTCTGACTTTACGCGAGCAAGAAGCCGTGAGTCTACAAATCTTAACGTAGATAGGTTCTAGACTGACCAAAGGACATAGAAATTAGCCAAGTTGGACAAGGAGAATTTCAATTTGAAACTCAAGATTCATTTCCTAGATGAGGCGTTGAAACGGACCGGCACAGATTATCAACAAGGTATGATCAAGGAAAACACAGAACTTAAAATGGACAAGACAACCTTGACATATGAGCTTAAACAACACCAAAAGTCATTGGTCCGAGCAGAAAAAGATCTAGAGGAATACAAATTACAGCTACACGATTATGCGGAAAAGGTAAAGCGAAGACAGACTACTGAGATTAATAAAGAGGAGCTGGATCGTGTTCACGGTCTGCTTGAAGATGTACAACGCATTGCCGAACAGCGCAATGGCCAAATAGAGGAACTGAATCAGCGACTTCAGGAATCGCATAATAATAACAATGACAAGGCGAATGATTTGAAAGAAGATATCATGGATCTTGAGCAAGCGCTTCGAGCAAAAGATGCGGAAATTGATATGAAGGATGAAGAGATTGATGATCTGAGGTCGAAGTTAAGTCAATCATCGTCCAATGACAAAGAGGTTGATGATCTTCACGAGGAGATTGGCGTTCTAGAAGCAGAGGTTCGTCAAAAAGACCAGGAAATAGCGGATTTGAAGTCACTTAGTCGCAATGGTCAAGATCGTGAGAAATCTACCAAAAAGTTAAGAGGGGATGTCGAGCTGCTGGAATCAGAAATCCGAGAAAAGAACGAGGTCATTGACGAAAAACATGCGGAACTTAAGAATATGTCAAAACAACTTCAAACACTAGAAACTCAGAAATCGACAGAACTTGCAGCGACAGACGGTGAATTGCGTGATAGTCAGCGATTACTTCAGATCAAGGACAGCGAGATTAGAGCATTAGAGCAACGACTTCAGACTGCTCGGGGCAGCTGGGATGCGGAAGCAGAACAGACTGATGCTAGACTACAACAGAAAGATGTAATGATTCAAGAGCGTGATGAACAACTTCGTGAATCTGCTCGAAAAGTTGATGAACGTGATGAGAAATTACGGGATTTACAAAAACAACTCGACTTGCAGTTTCAAGACCATGAAAAGAGGGACAAGACTGAAGAAAAAGAAACCTCGGATAAGCTGACACAGATCGAAGAATTGCGAAACAGGCTTCAGAAAGCACATGAAGAGATTGATTCGGTGATTGATCGTACTGGTGCCGAGACGCAAAAAATACAGCGGGAAACAGAAGTTTTACGGCAAGAAAATACACGTTTGCAACAACGTCTTGATGCGCGTGGTTCGCCAACGAAGAAGGATGTTATAGTTAATGAGCAGGCAATTCAGATCAGAAACCTGGAAGCTAAATTCCAGATGACTTTGGACGAAAAGGATGCTGAGCTTGACGAACTTGATCAACAACTCGAAGATGCTCGTGCGGAATTAAAGGCTATGTCAACTTTGCAAACAGGACAGTCAACCAAAGAAGAATTACGGGCTTTACAGAGCAAGATTGAAGAATTGACGCATGATCGTGATGGCAAAGACGATGAGATCTTTGTACTTGAAACCAGTCTTGATGAAGCACAAAGTGAAAAGGCTACGATGCAGCAAAGACTTTTGGATCTTCAACGTGAGCTTTCTGCTAATCAATCGCGAACACGTACTCTTACACCAGGGAGAGAAGGATTAGACTTGCAAATGAAACTCAGGACTTTAGAGAGACAGAGCGAAGAATATGTTCAACAGATACAATCCTTGAAACAAGAGCTAAGCCACATTCGAAACTCAAAACTATCAACCAGAAGTCCTGATCGGCAAAACGCCGAGATTGACCGTAAACTTTCAGAAGCAGAGAGGCGCGAGGGAATATTGCAGGACCGAATAGCAGAGCTTGAGAATAATCTTACTGAACAGCAAAGGAATAAAGGAAATGAGATTCAGGCTGCGCAGGAAGAAGCGAGAGAGTTTGAAAATCAACTGATCGAGCAAGATAAGCGAATTGCTGCCATGATGAGAAAGGATGGTGAAGGTCGTGCCCAGCTTCAGCAACTAAAAGCGGAAAGAGATGAGCAGATTGCGTCATTAGCTGAACGAGACTCGCGTATCTCTTTGTTGTCTGGAAAGGAAAAGGATTTACGACAACAAGTTGACCGTTTACGTGATGAGCAACGTCGTGTAGAAGACCTTGAATATCAACTTGGACAACAACAAGACAGTAATACTTCTCATGCCCGGAAAGAAGCTGCACTTCGGACAGAAGCCAGGGAAAGTAAAATTGAAATTGAGGAATTGAAAAGACGGATTCAGCAACGAGATGATCAAATTCAGATTACGTTACAACGGGAACAAAAACTTCGAGATGGTACGAAAAAGGGTTCAGAAGAGACGATACAATTTCAAGAAGCACTTAATGCCCAATTGCTGGAACTTGAGAATGAAGTTGATAGACTGAAAAAGGAGGTCAAGGATCGTGAGATTGGTTGGCAATCGGCACAAAAACGTGAGACGGAATTAAGGTCGAAGTTGAAGACGGCCCAAGTAGCTAAAGTGGCTGAGAATGACGGTCAGGAGATACAACAGCAAGCTATAATACACGGAAAAGAGCTACGTGGAATGTCTAAACAGATTCAATACCTTAGTGCTAAATGTCAGCGTGAAGAGTCTTTTAGACGTGATTTGGTATTTGTAAAAAAGTGGTTTGTATTGCAGATGGAAATGTATGGTGCTTGGTAAGTTTTGATCAATTGAGCTTTTGTAAAATGATTACTAACGACATTTGTAGCAATCAAGCAGATTTGAGTATACTTGAAGAAATGGGAATTACACCTGACATGGCAGTGCGTGAACGAAGACCTACATTGAAATCCGCAGTCATTGCGGTGATTGCAGCCGGTAGAATGAAGAAGATGCAACAAGCATGGGCGGTCAATAAAAAAGTACACGAAACTTTGATGAAGAAACTTGAATCTATGAAGAGGAGTCGGGTTATTAGCCAGGTGATGAATTGATGAATTGCTTTTTTTCTTTTGTATTATGATTGATAGCATTGATGTATTCTAAACCTTTTATGACTTTATTCGTTACTGATCCTTTAGACTATGGTCAATCAATACTTGTTCCTCTTCACTAGGGGGTTTTAGCAAGTGTGTTAACACATGACGTAGGCCACTTTCAGTCGTTCCTTTCGAAGCCTAATTTCCCCACTTTTACCCCAGAATTCAGCCGGAAATAATCACGTGGGGGGGTCACGTGGGGGGATATCTCGATTCGAAATCAGCTAATTAATTTACTTATTCAAAATATCAAGAAATCCTCTATAGTTACACCACGCCGTATCCTTATGCCATCAGAAGCTGATAGTACTGCTACAGCTCTAGCTGCTATCGGCGGAGCATTCTATCTACGAAAAAAACGACAAAATCAACGCTAGAATCGAATAATTCGAGGATCAAGTTATCGATATCGAGAAACGTATCCTTATACTCCTTTTGAATGGACAATTGATTCATAGTCAGATAATAAATACAGATACATCACGAGGCATCGAATCTAAAGTCCACTTCTTAGCTATAGCTAGTAGCTAATTTCATTACAATAGGTTCGAAAAAGCGGATTTTCTCGAAATTGTTAATCTTTTAGATCTACAATAGATAACATACTTAAATCGACTCAAGCCAACCCCTTAGCTAGTATTAGCTATAACGCTCGCACGCCTTAGCTACCTCTCTTAGTAGTAGTTCCTATCAGATCAATTTAGACGTAGCTACGGCTATTTATCTACTATATTCACAGAAACAGTAATTTATATTAAATCACGATTTTCTTCTATTTTAGACTAGCATCCATGGCTTGATAATCGTTAGATACTTACACAATTTGGTCAAGCTATAGTAGCAGCAAGGGGGCGGCTAGAAATCTTTAGATTCATTAATAGCACCTTCAAGGGCTTTCGCTAGCTAGAACACGAGCAACGTCAGGTGTACTTAAGGCATTATCACGGCCACGGAGCTAAATATCAAGGGATAATCACACTAGATAGGTTAATATTGTTAATAATTAGACTAGCTATTAGCAAAGATCACGATTAGTTAATATACTTAGAGTTAATTATGCTAGAAAAGCTTGTAGCTATTAATCGAGACCGCTATAGTCCTAGCGAGAGACTATATCTATATAGAGATGCAGCATATCACGAAGCTAATGGTATAATAGCACCTATTCGTTAGTATTAAGGGGCTAATCATGAATTAGCACCTAAAGAGGAGGCATTTAATAACAATTTAGCTCGTGTTAGAATAGCTATTAAGCATGGTTTTAGCTGCACATAAATGTGCTAGATGTATACTAGTTTTTCTAAAGGCCTTGTATCTAGTCAACAGCCTATAGGCGTATACTACTAGTGTGTAATACTCTTTACTAATCTTAAGGCTTGTGTTAATAGTAGTAATGCAACGAGTAAGAAGTTCAATATTACTCTACTAACGGTGCAGCAGTACCTATATTCTCAAAGCTCTAGCTAGTACTAGTCGTTAGTCTTAGTAGGTATTATTAGCTTAATAGTTACGTAAAATTCATTAATTTATCACTTATTTTCTAAAATAATAATCAAAATTACACTTATAACAAGAATTCAATTATTGATCACCTATCACTAAGCTGTTAATACTACTGTTTCTATCATTATTCTTATCAAAACGAGCTATAAGCCTTGATAACGTGGCAATTACTATTCTCTAGCTATCTTTAATAGCTTGTAGCTGATTTTGCTCTGTTATTCGTGTATTCGTTGAATTTTCGAACCAAATACTCGCAGAGGTGAAGAATCTAGATTCTTTAACAGAAGGTGTTATTATACCACTCCGGCTACTAACAGCTGTACGACCTCGGCCTCTCCCTCGATTACTACCTCTTGTAGGAGAGCTTGAAGATGTTCCGATTTCTAGTAATAAATTCGGTAATTAACTAGCTGAGTTATTAGCTTCACTATCACCTATTAAATTAACTAATTTAATATCTTCAAAATCATTAGATCCTCCTTTATTCGGACCTTCATAAGCACTCCACCTCGTTATCATCATTCTTTGGCGGTCTGCACGAGCAAGATTAGCATTAATATCAGCTTGCTAGACCTATATAGCACGTCTTGATTAAGCTTCAATTGCTAGTGAATAGAAGTTTCGAATAAAATCATTAAGCCGTTACTTTAGCTCTATAATGTTCTTTAATCTGCTCGCATTGTTACTAGGATCACGCCGCTCCTATATACGCTTATCTACCAGAGTTTTAAGATATCAATTAATGGTGCTATGCTAGCCGTCTGTTTGTCTATTCTACTTAGCTCTTAATAACACGCCCCACTATGAGTATAAAGGAGATGTGAGTAGTTGTGGTCCTAATAATGTTGCTATTAATACTAACAACAACTTCCTTTTATTAGTCCACTAGCTATTCAAAATTCTACGGTCTATAGCATTTGTTGTAACATAGTTATAAGGATTACTGTTCTCTACTACTGTAGGGCCTTACGGTACTAGCTGGCTTAATAATTGTGGTATACTATGGCTTTGAAACTAGCTTTGAAACTGGCTTTAAGAAGGATTTTGAACAAAACTCAGCTGATTTTGAGAAGGATCTTAAGGAGGATTCTGAACAATAACCGGCTGATTTTGAGAAGTATTCTAAGGAGGATTTTGAACAATAATCAGCTGATTTTGAGAAGGAATCTGAAGGGGATTTTGAACAATATCTAGCTAATTATCTTGAGGACTTGCTTGAGCGCTAATTAGTCGAGGATCTATCGTTACATCTTGCTACTCTTGGTCACGCTAGCGTTGTTGCTGTAACAGGCGTTTCTGAGTACGCGTTCGGCCTGGATTTGACGCCATAATCAACAATTAATCAAGATATCACAGATTATTTTCGACTTATCGATTCAAAACACAACAAATTATCATCAAAAAGGCACGCTAGTCCCAATTAGGAAGTGTTAACATGCCTGTTAGGCTTTGTTAACGTGTTAACATACGCGAACAGGCCTCAGCCACAAATTACTCAAAAAGGAAGTGTTAACACGTCCAAATCCGGTAATTTCAGCTCTGCTAAAACCCCCTACTATATAACTTTGCCAAGACATTTGTAAATGATGGTGGTGAATTCTAATTGGTCAAATCCTTTTTTTTTCCCGACTACAAGTGTATCTATTAACAGTGTATTACATACATTTTGAAAGGATAGCGATATATCAACATGAGCATCGCATTTGATCACTGTCCAGATCGACCAGAGCATATCGATGCTGTATTGAACGGACTCGATCGCTACAACCCAGAAACAACGACTGCATTTCAAGATTATGTAGTTCAACAATGCGAAAACCAAACATATGATTGTTATGCTAATTTAGCATTATTAAAACTGTACGTCTATTCTTTTTTCCAATCAATTACAATATAGTGAACAAAAGGTACGATATGGCGAATGAGAGGGGGTTTGTAAATGACGAAGAAACTTTTCAAAACTCGACTGATTTGATCTCGATTCGAAACTCATCCTGAATGAATCCGGGACGATTTCGAACAGATCGTTGACCATGCTGTTTTACAAAAAAGATATTAGCTCTATCTGAACAAAACCAATCTCATCATTCATGTCAAAAGATACAAAGTGTCGTTTCATTATTGTGTATCTAAATGGGAAAAAGAAAACTAATTGTCGATGATGATGGTGATGTAGATATCAATTCAACCCTCACCTCGCACGAGACGAAACCATAACCAACGTCCTGGTCAAATCCCTCACCGTCTTTCCTTCTCCAGACTTTTCTCTCTCGTTATCCATCCTCCCTCCTCATGTATTGTCGGGTTATACGCCACCAAAAGACGTTTCTGCCGACCACGACGCGAACGAACAACACTCTTCTTCTTCTTCTAATAATAACAACAGACCGTCGCCTGGGTCGCTGGCCGAGGCGGTGCAGAAACTCACGCTTTTGAACTCTCACCTCGTCAACGCGCGTTACGAGGCTTTTTGGGAGTGTTTGGACGGAGACGACCTTCTCGCAGACTTGATCGCCGACGTGCAGGGTTTCGAAGAGCTGATGAGAGTTAGAATGGCGGTTGTGATTTCTCAATCCATGCAGAGTGTTGATGGGGATGTCCTCGCCGGATGGCTGAATATGTCTGGGAACAACCAAAAAGAAAAATTCGAAAAATTCATCAAAGACGTTTGTGGGTGGAAGATTGATGGGAAAATGGTGGAGATACCTCTGAATAAAGAGAATGAAGCAAAGAGTACAGTCGTGAGAGAAAATGTCAAATTCGAACAGTTTGGTAGAACGATCAAGAGGGCGTTTGAACAGCCTGTATAAATTCACAATATGATGCTATTACTTATTTAATTCATGTTGTTATGATTCTGTGATGTTATAGATTAGACGTTTTGTTCTTCCCATTGAACTCCTATCCATTCCTCCATGTATTTCACTTGACCGACTTTACTACTCGTCGGTAAACAATCATTCTCACAAACATAGAATATTATAGTCCCCCAATCCATCCCATCTATTTCATTCCCATCTTCATCTTCCAAAATCGAAATAGCATGAGGCATGAGTTGGAATTCAAAAACCCTATCACTTTTACAATTCTCACATTTTCGAATTTTTATCTTCTTCTTGTTTATATCCGCGTGTGTAGAGTTGACTATTGTTGAGATTTTGCCATCAATCCCATTCTTTTGACTTGTAGAAAAAAGTCTACCTACCCCATCGTCGTGGGAATAGAGTAGTGCTTCCCCACCGAACTCGTAGCGAAGGACTTGTTCTGGATTTTGACCGACTCGGTCAGCGAAGCGTTGGAATGTTCGATCCATGTTTGACTCAAAGTCTTCTCCGTCTGAACGAGCGCTGGATTCAGGTTGTTCGTCAATTTCCATGGAAGTAGGATCTATGGTTACTTTCTGATCGGGTATGGAAGGAGGAGCGTCGGAGAGGGATTCGTATTCTGCTTCGAGGTGGAATAATGGGTATGGATTCATGGATGATTCTCCAGGCCATGACTCTACAGGAATAATGGGATCAGTCGTCGAAGTAGAAGGGTTGGAAGTCTCGGGTGGAGATAGTCGGACTTTATCCGCGAAGGATTGTGTGAGATCATTTGTAGAATTTGTTTGAACCTCTTCGACAACCTGAGAGGTTTGTGGTTGGGATGAATTTACTAAAGTCCCTTCATCAGGCTGTTGTGGTGATTTTGACGCAAGACTCGACACTCCAGCGAATGGATTCGATTGTGATGAGAACGGGTTATTACTTGTGCTTGAAAATGGGTTTGTTGGCCCATTATTTGAATTTCGTGAATCGATTCCGAACAAAGAAGATCCTAAATCTTTTCGAGGTTCAGATACTATTGGAGGCACTAAAGTTTTCTCAGAAACTTTCTTATCCATCTCTTGTGGTTTGACAGCTTTACTACTCCTAACAGCTCGGAAGCCTCTAATACTACCCTCCTTTCGTCTGCATGTTTTTCGTCGACAACCTAGGATATATAACCTCCTGTCATGACCCGCAAATCGGTCTGGAAGATCTCCATTGAGTTCGATATATAGACTGAGTATATCACTACATAATTTACATTTTGCTAGGTTACCAGGTGGAAGAGTTGTTTCGTCTATCCATCTCTATATACCAGAAATTAGATTTCTTTTGTTGTTTTGGTTGGAGTAGTTATATATACCGGTATTCCTCCAAGATGACTGACAGAATCATCTGTACTTTCTTTTGAAGCATATCCGAGGAGAACATTGGTGCCGGTAAATGCACTCTCGTCATCTGAAGAATCACTGTCATATGAATCCATTACGATAACTAGTCAAGTGATAAACGGCACTCACTAATTTGTTGGGGATTTTTTTATGGTGATGACGTTGCTAGTAATTTTCATCTACGATAATCTAATCAATACTTCACTTCACTACGCCAAGTTATGTATAATCAGCTAATGACATTATATTGTACACTTAGATCATGATTTTGACCTTTTTACGTTATCATCATCTCTAGGCAATCTAATCCCCATCGAGGCAAGCATATTACTTGCCGGGCCAGACATACCACCTTCATTCTTTAAACTCTCCAGTAAATTCCGGAGTAAATCAACATTGACATCATTTTCCTCATTATCATCATCACTACTCAACTCCTCGACCTCATCATCATCATGATTCTTCTGAAAAGGTTGCGGTCCTTTTCCTTTTCCGTATATTAACCCTTGTTGTTCACGACTTTCTGCTCTTCGTTTCAAATCGTTCAAATCCAAAGCCCCGTGACCCTTTAATTCACGTTCCATCATTTCCATGACTTTCTTTGCATCTTCTTCATCATCTCGGTTAGCTTCTTCTTCATCTTCCATTTCTAGTGCTAATCTTCTTGCTTCGTCCACAAGTCCTCTCTTTTCTTTTTCTTCCGGTGGAAGACCCATCATTTCACGCATCGCTTGTTCGAATTCTGCTTCATCATAACTGCCATCTATATCTTCGCCCTCGCTATCACTCTCACTTTCGGTTGTACCATCATCATCATCGTCATCGTCATTATCGTTTAGATCTATCCCATCGTGCTGAGCACCGTCAATGCCAGCTTTGTCGTCTGCCAAAAATGATTCGAATTGCGACACCATTTTTTTAAGATTTGGTTCAGCACTCGTATCATCAGATATATCACTAGTAGGCATTTCTTTTGTAGTACCTGGTTGATTACTCAATTCACGGTCAAGATCTTCAAAACTAACTATTAACCATCCTTCATCATCCTGTTTCATGGACCATGATTCCATGTCTTTATCCGTAGGTAATTGCTCCTCCCCAGTATCAATATCACCAAGTATTAACTTTATCTCACGAACAAACACGTCATCTTGATGTTGTTTATCTTGAAGTAGCATTTCAAAACCACATGCAACTTTCGAACCAATATCTACTTTAGGATCTTTCAAATGAGGTATAATAGCAGTCCATGAAGGAGGTGGTGGAAATTCCTGTGATTTGAGTTGAGCAAACCCAACACGAGTGAATTTAATGCTTGTTGTGACGAAATCTTCTGGAGGAAAGTTCAGTGTGGCGATATCTTTTGTCGCCAACGGTCTTAGAGAAATAGGGTCACGTAGAAAGAATACCTCTACTGCAGGAGATATATATGATGGCTTTTGATGTAGAACGAAAGCTAATCGTCTTGGAATTCTGACAAGTGTTGAATGTAAGGATTCTTCTATTGCTTTTGGATAATTTCTGAGTCTTGAAAATGCACTTTCTTGGATCGCTTGTGAATGTAACAAATCATTTCGAGATGACTGTAGAATTTTGATGGCCGTGACAAGATCCAAGTTCATCTTCTGATCAGAACTTATAATCCTCAAATCACCTTGGTTGATCCATACTCTATTTTCAGCAATTTCCGGTTCTAACCATGATGGTAGAGACTTTGCCGCTTCGACAAGTAGAAATTCGCCATCGTTATCAGTTACTCTGACCCAAACATGTTTGAATTTCAAACTAATCTCTTTCAAAATATATACCACCAACCATTCATCCGAAATCGAATCTCCGAATGTTGTCCTGCCTTGTAAAAACCATTTCAATGGCAATATCGAATCCTTCTGACCAGATACATTATTTTGCTGCAGCAGTAATGCAAAGCTTTCTTTTTGCCATATATGATCTTTTAACAAATGCTTGACCAGAGATTTACTGAATAACTCAATTTCTTGAAGTTGTGTCCGAAGGTCCAGATCCGTTTTGATCACATCGTCGACGACATATATACTATATTCTATCGTATCCTCCGATACAGTCTTGACGAATTTACCATTATATACTCCATCCTGGTCGCGTCCAGGAGTTTCCTCTGGTAAAGACATGCACACGATTTATGATTCCAAGAAAACGTCTCTATGCACAACTTCACATCTACACGTGATTTCTAAATTTCTCAAGTCGACATTTACATCATCCATATTAACACTCACTCTTGAATATTTGACTACACGACCAATGAAGTTTCTACGGTCTATACGACATACATCCCCTATCCTCCGACACTCGCTCCAACCATGTCCTTCTCTCCGACCATTTTCCACCTTTCCGTCCTCCTTCCCTCCTCTTCCTTCACTAATACCATCTCCCTCTCTTCTTTCATCAATTCATAACCCACCTACACTATCCACTCCTATGCCGTTTGTCACAGAAACGCTTTCCGGCGGATGGCACACGTACGACATCTTCAGCCGCCTGCTTCGCGAACGAATCATCTGTCTCAACGGGGTAGTGGACGATACGTTATCCGCCAGCATCGTGGCGCAGATCCTGTTCTTAGAAGCCGATAACCCCACCAAGCCCATCTCGCTGTACATCAACAGTCCTGGAGGGAGCGTGACGGCGGGGTTGGCGATCTACGACACGATGACGTACGTGCAGTGTCCGATCACGACAATCTGTATCGGCCAAGCGGCGTCGATGGGCTCGTTACTGCTCTGCGCGGGCGAAAAAGGGTCGAGGTTCGTCTTGCCGCATAGTAGGATCATGGTGCATCAGGTCTCGGGCGGATTCAGTGGTCAAGCGTCGGATATTGCGATCCATGCGAAAGAAATACTGAGGTTGAGGAGACAGTTGAATGAGATTTATCAACGGCATTTATCAAAGGAACATTCTTTGGAAGAGATTGATCGGTTGATGGAGAGGGATTATTTCATGGGCGCAAAGGAGGCTATGGAGTTTGGGATTGTGGATAAAGTGCTGGAAAGAAGAGAGCTGGATAAGAAAACGGAGTGAAACGAGACGGAAACAAAATCTCAAATATTTGTACATAATATGACATGAAATTATATAGATACATGCATGATCGATAATGATAATAATAAAAAACTTGTAACAATAGTGGGTATCTTGGTATTAATACGGTAAAGAAGTTTGACCACGTTCTGGATCACTCATTCTAAATATTGGCAGTCAGCAATAGTCGCAACCGTAATATCATAAAATTAATGGACATACTTGTGAATCTTGACATCCGAGTCGATAGCTACATTACCCATGGCTTGTGGAGTAATGAGCACATATTGTTTTCCTGTAGCACGTCTAGCAGCTTGAATCTGATGAAAGTGTTAGAGCATATATTGATATCAAACTGTAAAGTGAATTTACCATCATTCGCATACTTATGTCACGATTGACATTATCCATGAATACATCACTGTCAATCATTAGTTGGTTTCTCACAAAAAATAGGATTGCAAAACATACAATTCATCAAGACATCTAATTGGAGATCCCATGGCTTCCCAAATAGCCAAGAGAAGACAGATTGTTGAAAATGATTTTTCACCACCAGATAATGTCTTTGCTTGTCGTCCTTTGTCACTCTGCTGTGTAGAGTCTGGCTCAACCTATCATCGCGTTTAGTCTCAGATCAGAAGAATGAAACAAGACAAGAAGATCATCTTACCTTTATATCCAATTGTCGACCTTCATGATCAATAATAATTTTACCATCAAATCCACGTTCATGTAACAACATTGCAAACATAAACTTTGCTCTAGCAGTAATGAATCTACGAAATTGTCTCCACTTCTCTTTTCTTGTTCCAAGCGATCGTTTAAGCAACTTTGAAACATCATTAGTACTCAATATTTCTCATCAGTGTGATGGTTTAAACTTACAGCATTTACAGATTCTAGAGACGATAATTCCTTTTCAGCAGAACGGTAATCTTCACGAGCTTTGGCCCATGCTTGTATCACTTCTTCACGTGTGCCTCCAGCCCTAAAATTCAAGATATGATTAGTGACACAACCAAATCATGTTCAACAATCATGCCAACCTTTGTTCAACAGTCTGTTGTTCTGCAGTCAACTTGTCAAGTCTCTTATCAATCGCGTCGGCTGTAGTGCCTGCCTCAACTGGAACTCGAGCATGTATTTGTGCCGCTTCAGAAGCAAATTCTTGCACCCTGACTTCCAATACTTGTTTCGCCGCTATCGCTTCTTCTCTGGTAGTTTCCGCTATTGCTACAAACCCACGAGCTTGATTTCTTTCACGCTCGGCATTCTGACAAGCAATTTGGTGCTTTGCAACGCTGGCATCGAACTTTGTCAGACGTGTCTCCAACTCGGTTGTCTCTTTAGTCGCGGCAACCAGTCTTGCTGTGACGGCAGCTTGGAGGGTAACGACACGATCTCTTGCCACGGTAGCATCTTCATATGTACGCTCATGTTGTTCTTTAGAACCTTGTGCCTCGGCGAGCTGCTCTCGTAGACTATCAAGAGTGCCAGCATCGACAGTCAATTGTTCTAGTTGACTCTTTAAATCTTCGACATGATCTACAGCCTTTTGCCATGTAATTTTGGCAGCTTTTACTGAATTCTCGTATCGAGTTATGGCTTCTTTAGTTGCCTTTAAACGCATCTCGGAAGCTCTGTGGTCCTGCTTTTTGGCATCATAATCTTTGGTAGCATTTTCTACAGCTGCTTGTTTGAACCTGTATTTTTCAACCATTAGCCGTTTGATAGTCTCGAAGAAAATAGCATCTTACCTGATCTCTTCTTCAATGTTAGTCTTCATTCTTAAATTCTTGGTCCACTCCCTAATACGATCAGATTTCTGACCGTTTGCTGTACGCGCTAATCGAACACCTTCATTTCTTATACTATCATGCATACAAACGACATTTTTGACGTGTTGACGACTACGAGATGTATTGTTTTGATCAAACATGAACTTAAGACCATCTCTTCGGTTCTGGATCAAGACAGTCTGTTCAGCAGATTGATTAATGATGAACAAATTGCGAATTGCTGGGTGATCAATGACTAAAACATTCAACAGCGTGTCATATGTATTGTTTACCAACTTGGGTTGAGGATCATGTTGAGAAATATCCAAAGGTCGAGAGTCACCAATGTATATGTCGAAATGCATGTGATTTCTGCTTAAGATTTGACGCAATATACTCTGATCATGGCCATTCGTAACAATAAAAGATTCCAGAGTAAGACCAAATATAGTCTCGATGATCGATGCCCAATCTTTCCATTCTGGTCTGAGCTTTACATACAACCCCAGTGGACCAATCGGCTTCTCCTTGAACCTCGTATCCGAGGCGATAGTTTTTAAAAGACTGGGCATGGATGGATGAAACCCTCGCATCTCATTGTTGGCACTACCTCGTGCCACTTGTAATTGTTGACGTCGTTCTTCTAATACCTCACTCGCTGCGTTCATTATGTCTCGTTTCTTTAGACTATTGGCGAGTGCGTCAGCGTTGTCCTTGTCCAAACTGCGTCTGTCGAGCTTATCCAGATCTGCTCGTTTTGCTTCTACATCTGCTCTAGACTCTTCCAACTCCTGAAGCTTTGCAGCCTGTGCAGGCCCACTAGCGTTTTCAACCCTGGCCTGCTCTTGCGCAATCAGCTCTTTACATTTGTCAACATCCTTTTGGGCCGAACCGAGATCTGTTTGGATATGTCTTCGTTGCGTGCTGTGTTCTATCAATTGTGCTCTGATCTTTTCGTCCTCTGCTTTGACAGATTCTCGTTGCTCTACGGCAGGACGCAATTGTTCCGCTGCTTCTGCTCTGACAGCCTTTGCAGCCTCCCAATCGGCATTTTTGCCTTCATAAATGGTACGTTTTGCATCGGCATCTGCTTTCTTCACCTCAACGTCACGTTCTGCTTTTACTATGTTTTTTTCGGCATCTGTCAATTCCCTTTCCACAACCTCGACCTGTGCCCAAGCATGCATCCATTGAAGTTGAGCTATACGCGAACGAATTGTGTTTGCTTGATCCATGAGCTTCTTCTTTTGTTCAGCAGCTTCCATATTACGCTTGAGCACATCAATGTCTTCCTTTCGATCTAGTAATTTGGCTTCGGTCTGATCAATATAATCAAACATCAAGCTGTAGTCACGATCGAGTTGTTCAAGTTGCGTTCCCCTCATGAAGAATTTATATTTGTCTTTTGGGGTCGAACTACTCAGGAATTGTCGTGCGAGATCCTGCGATAAAACATTGAGCGGGTTATCTAGCTGCAATCCCAGAAAGTCCAACATGTCTTCGAGCTCCGAACGCTTGGTTGTAACAACTCGCCCATCCGCGTTCTTTATCTTGAATGAAGTTGATCCTGCCCGACTGAAATGTCGCTCGACAATGATAGAATCTCCATATACATCTCTTTGATACGCCGAATCACCTTGATTTTTGATCTTGACACTCAACATAGCATTCTCTTGACCTTCTTTGATGAAATTCTTGAGACTGGCACCCCGATTTGTCGCTGTTGCCTTTACACCAAGACAAAGCGTGAGTGCTGTTAGTACTGCGCTTTTCCCACTTCCATTATGTCCAATGATGAAATTGATCAATGGTCCAAGTTTGATGCGCAATTTCTCATGACACATGAAATTTTGACAATACACTTCTTCGACAACACCGTATTCTGCAGGTTGATTCTGTTTGCGGGTGTCGTTGAAGCTCCTTCGATCAAATGTTCTCTGCATATCTTGCACAATCTTATCCTCTTGCTCAGTTTCGCCGTCTCCATTTCTTTCTCTGGTTTCATCTGCCTCTCCATCGTTTTCATGATCGCTATGGTCGGACACCACAGATCCTCCATTCTCAGCAGCCAACGCTAGACGGGATCGTTTATTCTGTAGGGTTATTAGTCAGGATAGGTCTCGGAGTAAATGTCAATCTATGAATACTGACGTTTTCGCGATGTACTGCTGTACGGCTGGAGTTGTCGTCATTGGAGACATCACTCTCGGCTGCACGTTCAGACTCCCCATCATCATCACTTGTTCTGCGCCGCTTACTCGGTGCCATATTTTGGCATAGACTGCCTTCGTAAAGTCCGACGCGACACAGGCACAATCGTATTCTTGAAGTTGAATTTCTTCAAGTGAAGCGAACGCGATCCCTTTAAAAAAAAGTGGGGTAGACGCGTCACAAAATTACACTGAGTCATTACCAGAGAGAGGGGTATATTCATTTATGAAATAACTATGGAAATAGAGCGTGATCCATGTAGTCGTGGATCAACACTAAAATGCTAGACAATGAGTGCGATTATGCAAAGTAAAGTAATGAAAGATTGAATCACGCAGAGACCACTGCTTCAGTACGCCTTCTCCTCTGTTCAACTTGCTCACGTTTCTGTCTTGAAGCTTCTTTACGTTGAGCATGTCTCTCTCGAGCTTCAGCAATTGATGTATTTGAGCTGCGATTTGAGGACGACAAATGTTGCTTTGCCCTTGAATGATGAATCGCATGATGGGAACTGTTTGTCTCGTCTTTCTGTGGCGACGCGTCTTCTATGTGCGATTTGTTGTCCTCCCACTGATCAAACGACTGAAACCCATCGTTACTAGCCTTGTTTCTAGATTGTCGGACCCATTCATGTCTTCTTCGCTTATACAAGTCCATTTTCCAATTCTTCCAAACTGCTCGTCCACAAGGTGACTCCCTTAATTTGTCCTCGGTATCAGCAAGCTCTTCTGCTATACGTTCTCTGATGAATGCTAGTCCATGTGTGCCTTCCCATATAGCATCAACGACATGAGAAGCTGCTAGATCAATGGCCATTGTACCAACTTCTCCGTAGAATTGCTGTACAAGCTTACGTCGAGATACGATGGAGCCATTTGTGCTCGTCAATATAGCTTGAAGAGTACGGGATGCTACGGGATCTCTAGCGATAGCCACGAGATCTGCAGTGGCCATGTTACATATCGAATCAAATATCAAGCCCGAGAGCGGTCCGGGAACAAGAAGCATAGTTTGTGCTAGAATAGAACCCTGCACACGTACCTGATTTATATGATTTCTCTTGAGAGGTATGCTGTTGCTACCCGAGTGATCATCTAGCAACTGCTTATCCTTTATCTCCTCCTTTCCAGTAACATCGCTAGATTGTGCGAGTAATTTCAGCAGATCAAACCCATCGCCCTTGTTATAGTAGGCTTCCAAAGCCGCGGCTATTGCCTGAGTATCTACATTTCGCACAGCGCATCTCTCGATTAAAGTTCTAAGGACCGCAATGCGGTTTCGATCCAGTAGAAGCGGCAGTACAGAAATGATTGCTTCATGGGCCTCAATCAGATCGTCCTTGCCTAGTCGTTCCAACAATTTGCACACAACATACATTGCCACCTCATTCCGAGACAGTGAAGCCAGACGACTCTTCCAAAATTCTTTATATAAGCCTTTGAAGGTCTTTCCTGGCACGTGCTCTATTACAGACTCAAGCAAATGCGAACCTATCGGATCATAGTTAAGTCCATTCATAAATGCGGCACTTTCTGTCTCCTGCGTTACTGGGTCTTCTGGTAACAGTCCTCGGTATATTGAAGACTCGTCCTTCGCCCGGGATTTACCAAAATGAGTAAGTTCAAGCCGAACCAGTAGCTGTAATATAGGACTGCCAAGTGGATGACTTGCCAACGCACGTAGGCCCTGGGTGTGTAGACCTGTCACACAATCTGCCATCATCTTTTCTAGTGCCACACTGAAAGATTTTGGTACAGGTCTTTGTTGGGAGAGGTTGGTTTGTTCTTCTTTCGACGCTGAACTGACTTCCACGTTCTCTTTTCTCTTGCTTTGCATCACGGATTTATTGAGTTGACTTGTCAATGGCTCTCCTGCTAACACTAGCAGCAAGACTCGGAGAGCATGGGAACCGAATCGATCGGTAATCAAAAACCCAAGGTTTCCCTCAAATTCCGTAACAGTGTAAAGAAACAAATTTTCCATCGAGACGTAAACTTCCCCATTGTCTAGTCCTGCGATATCACTGCCCGGTTTCTTTAGTAATTCTGATGTGACTACAGGAGCGGCTTTGATGAATAATTTCTCACAGCAGTGAGAAGCGAATCGATGTTGTATCAAATTTAAAAAGCTGTGAAGCATTAGTAACTCGCAGTAAGTACATATGGAGATTGGTCACATACTGTCCGTTGAACTTTTGGAATAACTTGCTTAATTGAGCCGGAGAAGATAATTGTATGAGTTTTTCCATAAGCCGTGAACATGACTGACTGCATGCCAGTTTGAGTTCTTTGCCATCAGCCTCTATGAACACGTTTGCAAGGAAAAGATTCTTCTCGTCGGCGTCACCAAACGCATCTGCTTCAAGTAGATCGTCTGCTTTTTTGAAATATTCTTGTTCCTCCTCATCCAGCATACCATAAAAAACTCTTTCCCGCTCCGCTACAGGATTTTCGACATTGTCTATATTTTCTGACGTGGGCTTCATCTCACCAAGATCTTCATAGTCCTGGTTATCTGCAAAGTGTGATGTATTCTCGCCATCATCTGTCCTTGTACGTTTTGTCGGACCCAAATCTTCGCCATCTATTTCGTCTATTTTTCGCTTATTATTTTCTCCTCCACGCTTGCCTCTTTTCTTATTTTCTCGAGGCATTGTTGTGTATTACTGTTTCGATACTCTAAAATCGATAGCAAGCTACACTAGTGCTGTTGCGTAGCACGATTTCGTATCGCAACAATTCTGTTATACTAGAAAGCGCGAAATTTGTTTCGGCTACGTCACCATTTGACGGATAGAAAATGAACGGAGATTCGTCGAGCAATCTTGCTTGTATAATCTACGCTGAGAGCTTCGCAGTTCCAGTGAGGAACAGAAGAAGTCAAGTGTTTGGGTAATGATAACTAAGAGTCTTTTTGGGTTCTTATAATAAATAAAAGGTCCCAACTCATATACGAGCACGCCAGTAGACCATAAAAAAAAGCCAACGTCCGTGCACTTTTTGATCGTAATTTATGGTTTTTCTGGATCGAAATCTGCCAGATCTTTATCTGCCATGTGGCACAGACAGTCGTTGGGTGTTTGTTGCAGTTTCACGAACGATCCGATCTACAAGGTCTGAGCGTTTGTTTACAGATTTCCCCTACAGATCCTAGATATGATTAATTCATTCATGCAGGGATGTATCACTCACTACAATTGTAACCATGGGATGATCATAAACGCAATCTAGCTGAGCGAGGGTTCAATCACGTTGTCGTAGAAACGCGAAATGAATCATGGTATTGGCACTCATATTACAGCTAATCTACAACCACCCTGCACAAACATACGCCTTATCTGACGAATAAACAATTCCATTATCTCATTGAACTTGCAGCATTATGGTGCATCAGTTAGTGGTACATATCTTACGCCCATCAATCTTGTCTTGTTTACGATTCCCTCTCCATCCTTACTAACCAACCAAATATATTGATCACCGTCCACATCTTCCACAGGAATGAACATCTTCCCAGGGTTTTTGAGTTGATCAATCAATTCGACGTGAAGATCTTTTGCAGCTGCACCCACATGTATAGCATCGTAGCCGTCCTTACCGCCATCCCCAATCCATCCCTTCCCTCCATCGCCAGTGACAAATAATACCCCTCCACAGCCATCCTTCATTTTCAACAATTCTTGGCCCGCTTGATCCTTCTCCATGTTAGCCCTTGCCAACTGCGTTAGTTGCGGTATATGATCTAGGCCCACCACTGTTCCACCTGGCTTGACTAATTCAGCAAGGACATGAGTCAAATATCCAGAACCAGATCCTACGTCTAGGACTTTGAAACCGGGGTTTAGAACGGACAAGAGAGCTTCACATGCAGCGGCGTGCATATGCGGAGCGCTGATAGTGGCGCCATAACCAATTGTTTGGGGTGAGTCTTCATAGGCATGTTCGGGGAGAGTATAATGAGCCCGGTCAACCTGGTTCCGATGTTATCACTGCTTTATCATACGGAATTGTGCCTTCGAGTCATAGAAATAGGCTTACGGATAACATAGCATCTCGAACACGAGTTGAAGTAATAAGTCCATTACGAAACAGATTGCCTATCAGTTCTGCATTACTCAAACCGGAACATCTCCACGCCATGGTCCTTTCGGGACGAGGGTCTAGTGATGCAAAAGGAGCCGACAAGGAAGTACACGAATATCATGCAAGCGTTATAAATAAAAGACATTAGATTAGAAATTATTGTCGAGCTAAATATCTGCTCTTAGCTAATCGTTACAATAATGCGACAAAGTTCATACGAGGAAAATAGGAAGTGCGAACCATGCGCGACAAGATCTAACCCAAACATAACCAAAGAAATCTAGTAAAGGATCCAAGATGTATAAATATCATGGTAAATAAAGGAATCTTATCGAAAGTAGTGAAAATGGTGAGTCGGAAGCGACTTTAAGATGTGGGTGAATTACCGTTGATGCCGAAAAATTGCTCAACACCACAGCTTCCAGGCTGTTTCCAGTGATCGTTGTAGGCGGCGAGAGCTACGAAGTTGGCAACGGCACCAGAGATTGATGACAAAGCAGAGGATTGTGCAGAGGGCGAACCATATTTGGAGCATGGACCCATGCCACCACCAGAATTAGGATATCCAGTTTCGGTGATAACTACAGTCTTGCCATTGCATGCTGATTCAACCTGGGGTATCCATTTGTTCATGAAGTCACCAGAGTTCTCGGCGGGTGTCGTGTTGTCGAAATAAGGATGCATGTTCACGGCTGCAAAGTCAGATGCTTCACAGATGGAAGGATTATTGATCATATCATTGAAAATTTCGACTGCCACGACTGGACCATTAAAGCCTGCACTGCGCACGAGACTGCGAACTGTGCCAATAGCAGCGACGATTTGAGAGGCGGAATGGCCGTTTGCAAGGTTCTCATTTCCTGCGTTGATGGCTACAAAACTTCCCCAGTTGCCATTGACTTGGCTTATGAGCGATTGTGTTTCTGATTGCGCATTATCGATGCTGAAAATACCAGCAAAGATCTTTTTACCGATATTTGCAGCGAGAACATTTGCGTATTGATTACAGTCGGCTCCGTACATGCGAATCAAGTCGTATGACGCGAGGGCGCCGTTTGCGAAATCAGACTGAATGTCAGACACTGTCTTGCATGTTCCATCGCTGTGATAAGGCGAATATGCAACGCCGCGCCGGAATGACATTCCTCCTGATACCGAAACTGCTGCGGCTATGGGTGCTGGTGCTGGTGCGGGTGCGGGTGCTGGTGCTGGTGCGGGTGCTGGTGCTGGTGCGGGTGCTGGTGCTGGTGCGGGTGCGGGTGCGGGTGCCGGTGCTGGTGCGGGTGCGGCCGAAGGTTGTACAACTTGAGCTGAACTTGGTTCTGGAACCGGAGCAGGTACTGGTGCTACGCTAGAAGAGGCTGGAGGAGCCGCACTGGGTATAGAAGCAGCGCTGGATTTGACACTGTTGACTGCTGCAACTGAAGTACTTGTGCTCTTTGCCCGTGTAAGCTGATATACGGTCATGGCGGATCCTCCTTTGGAGATAGTAGTACCGATCACAGATTGAGAAACGACACCGTTATCGTCAAGATAGGCAACGACATTGACTTGCTTGACTTCGGTGATGACGACTGCATTTACTTCCACGGTCTGATCGCGCTTGGCAGCTTGTTCTTTGTGTAAGTCGGAATGTTTTTCTGTGATTATATTAGACTCTTTGACATTATGATATAGAAGAAATATAGAACGCACTATGTAAGCTGGGATGGGCCGCGACAATAGTCGAAAGCGACAGGGCGCCCAGAAGGAGTGTCTTGAACATGATTATAATAAAAAATGAGTGGACGGCTGGGATAGCCTAGTTGAAAAGAACGTGTCGACCGAGGTCGTAAAGAGTGAGAAGACTCTTGCTAGTAATCAGTGAATACTGAATCAAGATACGCAGGTCTTAACAGAGGGACAATAGAAAATATCCACAATCAATGAATAACAACCAAGGACCACTTTCAGAGCTTGGCGCAATCAAGCCGGTACGAGTTCCAAATGGAGGACAAATGCAAAAAAAAACGAATGCTGTAACAGAGAGAGCCAACGTTGGGTCTAAAAGTGCGAAATTGTGGTAGAAATGAACTTTGGGAAATGAGCAGGGGTTCACGCAGCCTTTTATGTCATTGCAATTTCAAGAAGCACATTCGCCGTTACCTTTCATATGCGGGATATGGTGGCCAAGAGACTGACCAATACCCATAGGTTGAGATATCGCACTCCAGCAACGACATTGTATAGACTTCTCAATTGTCACTGGGCCTACCTTTCGACGTTTTGTGGAAAGCGGAATTCTTGATTGATCGGATTAAACCCCCTTGATTGACGAAAGCCGGGTAACTTAACTTAAGGTTTTGTTGTTCAGGGGAAACAAAGGCTAGAGAATGATCTGACTGGCTAGTCAAACTTAAATTATGATAGAGCTCTACCATCCGTAAAAGCTTGGCGACAGGAACCTAGTGCTGTATGGAATTTCGTCCTCGTAGCCCAACAACCGGGAAAATATAACTTCCATGACAACAAGCAACCGACGAGCAAAAGTATTCGGACTCCATGCTCTTCGGAAATTCCAGAAATCTCTCGACTCTTTAAACATGACTTTTAATATGATATCTGAGTTCAGCTATCCTCGAAACGAGCATTGGTTTATTGATGAATGATCACCCTTTTTAGAGAAGCGTAAACAATGTCATCCTGCACGTGGCAGCAATTGTCATGTGACTTCGAGACGTTGCGTTGCGTCATTGATGCTGATCGAATGTATTTCCGCGAACATAATCATGTCAAGCGTTATCTAGAATCGATGAATACTTGTTATCAATTGGTGGCAACAAACCTAATCTGTGTGACATTGTAATGAACACTCTGTCACAACTTTCATCAAACGAGATACTGCCGGCAGGTGATTCCGAACCTCAAGATGAAGAATTAGAAAAATTTCGACGGCAATGGAAAGCGGAACTATCACATCGCAGTGCTGGTCCGTCTTCCGCCGCCAACGATTCTACAAATAGTCCTGCGCAGAAAACTTCTACGACAAAGACTACGCAGCCGCCCAAGTCTCAGCTACAAGATCATGACGAATATTCTGGTAGTGGCATAACTTATCACGATTTAGCTACTAATCAGCCTTCTACACAAAATGCCTCTAGCAGCTTAATCGGTGATCCTCATACGGCACCGATAACAGCTTTAGATCATTATGAGTTAGCAGTCAGCTATGAAGATTCTGGAAGATTGGGTGAAAGTCTGCAGCATTATCGTACGGCCTTTAAAGTATGTTATAGCCAAAGTGATACACTGAGTACGTACTAAAACAAGATTAACATGATTGGCAGCTCGATGACAATGTTGGAGAACTTTACAAGATCAAACACTACGCATCTGTGCCACAAAAGCCGCCTGTCGTATCATTTCCACAACCGCGAGCGGAAATAATCAAAAGGATAGAAACTCATCAGGATGCGAAACGTTCTCACGCGGAGGGGAATATTAATCTATCCGAAATGATACAAACATTTGCTGACGCTCAAATTGTTGGCTCAGCTCCTCCGTCTGATGCCTCTCCAGCACCACCTTGTCCGATCGCCATCCTCCCCAATGAAATATTAAGCATGATACTACGACAAATAGCCCTGCGAAACGTAGCAGCCTTTTCTCGCATGTCGCTAGTCTGCAAACGACTTGCATATCTAATTACCAAAGAGGATCATATATGGAAAGATGTTGCGCTTAGCAGTGAACAAGGATTTGGAGATATGCATTATAAGTTTACTTGTAACGAATTTGGTGAGGCGCTTCCATCCGAACAAGTCGACAAGGATAAATCAAATCAAACAACCTTTACTTCATTATCAGAAATACTTCTGAAATCTCATTATTTAAATTCTTGGCGACAAATGTATCGCCATCGACCTCGCCTACGTTTTCACGGTGTTTACATCAGTACAATCAATTATACAAGACCTGCAGGGCCTTCTGTAAGCTTGAATACATGGTCTACGCCTATAGTCATTGTTACATATTATAGATATTTACGTTTCTATCGCGACGGAACGGTAATAAGTCTGCTAACAACATTCGAACCTACTGATGTCGTGCATATTCTTACGAAAGAGAATTTACCGGCACTGACACTAGTAGACAATTCAAATCTGCGAAGAAGAGTATACGACCAATCAACGGTTATGAGGACTGCAAACAAGAAAATGAATGTACAAAACAATAACAAGATTGGACCAGCACAAGTGACGGCTTCCCAAAAGTCCGAGATAACGGCTACTGTTCCAGCGACAAAAATCATGAAAGATGCTCTTCGTGGTAGATGGCGGCTTACAGGACCAGATTGTGCTGACGAACCCGAAACTTCAGCAGGAGATAAAGTAATAGATGAAGTCGAGGGAGATGTACACATTGAAACCGAGGGTGTTATACCAAAGTATTTGTACAAATTGCAACTTGCCCTTGGGTCGCTCAATTCTCCCAGCATGCTTGATAAAGATACGATCAAGTCAAAGGGTTCCAGGAATAATCGCTTGCTGTGGCGAGGATTTTGGTCCTATGATAGATTGGTTGATGACTGGAGTGAATTTAATTTGAAAGAGTATCGACCATATTACTTTTCAAGAGTAAAGAGTTATGGTTTGGGGTTGTAGATGATTCATTTACATTTTGTATATATATTCTGTTGTTGTAGATATGTAACCACTATTTTGCATATGACGTAATTGGTTATGATGTAATTGGAAGGATTTTTACTTTTGCCGTGTACAGCTTCGCCAACATTGACTTTAATATTTCTAGTGTGATATCTTTTACCTATTACCTTTGCATCTCCATCACCACTGTTACATTCAATTAATTCTTTCTGTGAACCCCACTTTATTGTATCGACATTCTATCAGACCGAGTGTATGAATTTCTAGCAGATCTTCCAGTCACATCTTCCGTCATCAATATTTCAAGCACATATTCATTTACCTACAATCAATATTCATTTTCAAACTTCGAGTAGGAATATAACACAAGAATACGAAGATAAAATGTCACAACGAATCAATACAAAAGTATCTAATGCTACAGACATGAAAGGAAATGATGTACCATTATCACCATGTATGTTTCAATCTTTCAACACTACATTAATAAAAATACTTTAATCTGACCATAATTCCAGCCGAAACTAAACAGAAACGTATCCTGTCTTCTAGAAACAGTGGACACTTTTCAATGATACGAGCACTCCATCTAGCAGATGTAATCACACTCGGAAACGGTGCGTCCATCTTTCCTATAATTTCCATCTTTTTATACTAATATCAATAAAGGGTTTTGCGGGATAATGTCCATCTTCTCCTCTCTGCGCTACTGTCTCTCTCAAACTTCCCTCCCTTCACATCTATCATCCACTTCTCCCGTCCCTTCTACTCCATTGACTCCACCATCTCTCGCCCCTCTCTTCATGGCTTTATCGTTTCTTCCTCTCGGTCTGTTTTTCGACTTTCTCGACGGTCGCGTAGCGCGTTGGAGACAGAAATCCTCCGTCATGGGCGCGGAGCTAGATTCTCTCGCGGATCTCATCTCATTTGGCGTCGCCCCGGCTTGTGTAGCTTTTACAATCGGTCTGCGCACTCCAGTCGATCATCTCTGTCTATGTTTTTTCGCTCTGTGTGGTTTGACGCGGTTGGCGAGGTTCAATGTCACGGCGAATACGAAAGTCGAAGACGGAGGCGTGCCGCATGATAAACATGGTAAAGCGCTGTATTTTGAAGGAACGCCGATTCCGTCCTCTCTGGGGATAGTGGCTGTCATGGCTTTTTGGGCTATCAATGGCTGGGTGGAAAGCGACAAGGGTGTCCCATTGGGTGTTTGGGGAGTCGGGGAATGGTGGGAAGTACATCCTGTAGTGGCCATTTTTGTTTTACATGGCTGTGCAATGGTCAGTAAGACGCTTCACGTTCCTAAGCCTTAGATTCTTTTCTACAACGACAAACATGTATCTGACAACATGTCTTTCTGATAAAAACGACATGTATCTGATGACCATCTTTACGATGGATGCACAATATTAAACATCGTGGTGTATATGTCATTATACATGATTTACAAATATATACATTTCTACTCAAGATTGTGTTTAGTTGTGCATGTCTTCTATTACATCTCCCAATACATTCCATCCATCTGCCATCCACGGAGCAAACATTACTGCTCTTTGACCATCGTCCAATTTGCCAATCATCGCATACGACTGACTCAATCCCTGAGCATCATTTGCCGAGACGTTAGAAGCAACAGCTTGTTTAGAAGTCAACAATGCCATTTCAGCCGCATATTCACCATCTTTCTGACCTATAGACAGACGAGATAAATTACTCCACCCTTGGCTTTTTTGCGGATAAAGCGCTATATTCTTCTTCACTTGCTCGACGCTCTTTACAAACTTCTCGTCGTCGTCATCTGAAAGACCGACGGTAGCTAGTCGGACGAGTAGATCTTGTATATCGGCTCTATTCTGTTCTGATAATTTCGGAGATGAAAGTAGGGAAGATAATTCACCCTTTACGATATCGCTCAGTTCTACATCGGTTCCGTCAAATGCGATACAACCCAGTAAGATCCAAGAGTCGACGTGTTCGTCATTAGCTTCCACGCAGGCTAATATCTGTTCTTTGGCGACTTCTCGCTCTGCATCCCCACCGTGAGCCCAGAGGACGCGGGATAAAAGACAAATAACGTCCGGGTTGGAGTTTGATTCACTCAGGGCAGAGCGGAAAAATGATATCGAGGCATCAAGAGATGATGTGTAGAACTCAGCCAGACCGAGTGTCAACTGTGATGATAGACGAATCTTCTCGATTAATGTCTCAGATTCGGACATTGTAATGTTCATAAGATCGTCTGTTAGATTCAAAGCGTGAGTTGCGTATTCGATAGCTGTACTATACTCTCCCAAAGCAAGCAGATTACGTGCAAGATCAGATTCAGCATTGAAAAATCGAAAAAGAGTATCTTCAGATTCCGTCTCTTCGTATTCCAACTCCAACCATTCACAAAGCGCTGTGAGTTTCTCGGTTGCAGAACTATGATCTTGGATACGTTCTGCCAATAAAGCGCTAATATGCCGAAAGATTACATCCGAAGGACATTGAGCATATATTTGATAAAGCGCAAAAAGCGGTTGGATTAGTTGTGATGTGTCCTGTGGATCTGATGATTTGTTAGAGATGATGAAATCAAATGTCAATGTCGAATATTGTCTTTTAGTGATAATGGTCGAAGAATCAGATATTTCAAAGGCATGAGTAAAATGAGCCAGGGCTTCCTTTTGATCACCAATTGTCAAAGCGATGAGTCCTTCACCGACCCAAGCCAGTGCATATTCTGGATCTGTACTTTGAGCACGAGCAAAAGCTTGATGAGCTAACTCATGATCATTGTTATCGAGATACAACACTCCCAGGTTAGTCCATGTTTGTGCACTTTGCTCCTGTAGATACAGAGATCTGACAAAAGCGTGTTGAGCTACTTTAACATTCAATTTGGATGTCACTACTCCCATGGCATTCCAGAATTCAGCATTACCTGCCTCTAATTCTATTGCTTGCTTGAAGCATTTCACTGCAGCCAATGTATATTTCTTACCGTGTATAGGTCCCAGTTGACTATAAACCCTAAATTCTGTCCATCCCAAATTATACCACGCGACAGCTTGAGCATGCACATCATTCGTAGAGCAATATATAGCACGTTTATGTGCCAATACCGCACATTTGAGGTAATCTGGACAATCAGGTTCATCGTCAGTGCTGTCTGGACTAGGGTGTGTCTTGTCGAATGCATGCAAGGTTAAGTCTTCAGCATCTCCAAGAAAATCATACATCTCTTCCAATGACTTGTTACGTAGAAGCGACTCGACTTTGGCTGCATCAAACATGGACTGGCTAGCTTGACACCAATGAAACACTGAGCATGCATCACCCACAGCTCGCCAAAGGTTGAATGCTTCTGGCTTTATTGCCACAATCGTTTCTGCAAGGTCGAGGGCCTGTGCTGCACTTTCACCAGCTTTTCCGTACATGCCCATGTTCAATCTACGCCACGCTCTTTCAACAAATGTCTGTAGTAACGCTATAAGCACGCCAAACTCGTTAGGTCTTTCCATGAGAACTATCTGTAGACCTTCAATGGCTTCGTCATAATCGCCAAGCTCACGATGAACATTAGCCAACATATACTGCGTAAACCATTTTTCTCCACTAACTGGCAATGTTGATCCACTGTATAGCTCTTGTGCATAATGAAACGTCCGACTAGCTGAATTATAACGACCAGAATTGTGATAACTTTCTCCGAGCCCAACATAAGAATGATAATCATCTGGACTAATCCTGAGCGCACTTAGAAATGATGTAATAGCTTGCGTATATTCCTGTCTTGTCATCTGGACAACTCCAAGAGCAGAGTATGGCCAACTGATTCCCTTCTTTTTAGATCCAGGCGGCGGTCTTGTTCTACCAGAATCGATCACTCTTTTAGCTACGAGTTCTACAATGTCCCATTCACTCCGATCCGCAAATGCTCTAGCTAGCTGTTCCGCAGCCAAGACTTCGGCCCCAGAAAGCTCAAACGCTTTCTGAAAGCACTGTCTGGCACGCTTTTTATCCTTTGCGTAATCGGCATAATAAAATCCAAGACTGGTATAAGCTGGAGCAAATGTGGGACAAGTCTTGATAGCAGCAAGGAAATGGCTATATGCACCATCACGACTCTTTCTTGCCGCCTTTGACGAATCAATTTCCCACAAACATCGAGCAATTCGATACTGAGTCTGAGCTTTCGCTTCTCTAGCTTTCGGGCTATCGTCTTCGATCTGCTCGTTACATTTCTGCAATTCATCCAATGCTGAAGAATGATCTCCGGCAAGAAATTTGCACCATGCTGTCTCTGCGCGTATCTGAACGTTCTGTTTATCTTGCAAATTCGCTCTTGATAATAACTTGATAGCATCTTCATACTCTTCTCGCTCCTCGCACACCAAACCGAGCCCAATAAGAGCAGATGTACAATTTGGTTTCCGAGATAATATAATTTCAAGCAAGTCTAACGCTTCTGGATGATTTCGTGGAGATTGATAGTGCACCAAGCATGTCGCCAATATGGTATTGAATGCGTCAGTCTGTTCTTGCAAGACTATAGCAGCCATGATTTGCTCCGTTTCTATTGCCTTCAAACCGGATCGCACTGTCTCTATAGCAGATTCATATTCCTCCAGGTATAAATAGTATTCTGCCGTCATGCGAAGAGCCAAAGGTGATGCTTTTCCTTCGCCAAGTCCTTCGGCCATAAGCAATAATATGTCTTCTGGCAAAAGTTCTTCTTCTAATCCAGCATCCTCTGACTCTTCATTTGCTTTGGGCAAGACGAATGGCGATATTTTGCAGAGTAGAAAAGCTCTCAAGACTTTACCCAACCCTGATTCGGGGAAGAACTGCTTATACTCTAATAGTATGTTGACATCTAACTCTCCAATCTCTGCTATATCTAGCCAATCGAGGTAAATGTCCCAAGCGAGACGAAAAGGATGTTTTATAATGACCATTCCGCGTGCCGTCTCTTGCACTTGAGCACGTTTATCCTGCTTGAAAGTCATGGGCATAACTTGGAGAGTATCATATGCACGTTGCAATAATTTCTCTTCAAATTCATGTCTTTCTACATCATCAGATGTCCAATCAATGACACCACGACAGAAAGCTTCCAATGAACTCGACTGATATATCTCCCATTTCACTTCCACGGTAACTTGACTTATTTTAGCGCCCAGTCTTGTCCGTCGTTCGTTAATATTTTTGTCTATTCTTGCCAACTCATCCTTCTCCGTGTATTCTACCAGACGTCTAAAGGTTAATGCTGGTGCTTGTATACGACCTTCCAGAAATTCCCATACGGGACTTGAAGGCAATAGTACTTGCAATGCTCTTATATATTGAGCAGAAGTGCCATTGCGCTTGACAAACGCAATCATCTTGTCAATGGTTGTTTGGCCTCGATATAAGTCCTCGGCTTTGGCGAAGAGCACAGCCAATCGTACAGACACATCGCCATATTCGTCTACATATTTTGCTCCTTGACCTTCGTAGAGCAAGGAAAGGCCAAGCCATGCCTGCGTATCATCTGGTTTCAAGTCTGCCGCTCCTCGGTATGCCTTGACAGCATTGTCGATCTCTCCAAGCTTTTCATATGCGCGACCTCTAAATAATTGTGCAAAATAGTTTGATTTGTCAGATTTGAGTACAGTTTCTGTTTGTTCAATCGCTTCTTGCCAATTTGAGCTGTCAATTGCTGACTTGGCCGCTTTGAGAGCGGCTTTGATACTTGACATGACTTTTTTTTATCTCATTCCATCCGCACTCAAACGACTTTTATGTAATTTGTCGTAAAATTGAATACTTGCCAGGAGATGAGTAAGTATCGAAATCGCTAAATCGCCATATTTATCGGTGGAAGTGAATTGTTCACGCATAAAAATCGCGATTGGAAATCTTCCATGACGTCATATGCTTTAATAGGAAATATTATGATGCGTGATGGTGATATATCGGTTTGATCACCAGGCGGTTGGCTGATCAAGCATTGATCATCAGCGAGACCTTGTTGCATCCTTCAATGAGACCGATAATACGACAGATCCCGAAGCCCTGCTCCCGGGCCGTTTATGGTCGTATTTTTCGACGTAATGCCATCTGTCTCACGTCAGATGTGAACTCAACGTCTGTCGCTGATCACTGGACATTCGAGGAAGTACTAGACACTTCCAAATGTTCAGACTGGGCGGACAAGGATCTTAGAGTTCAAGGATATGTTCAGAGCATACGCGTAATGTCGAAAGCTGCTTTTGCTGCAATAAGAGATGGATCTTCGATGAAAACATTACAAGCAGTTCTTACTCGAGATCAGGTGAAAGAGTAAGTGTAAGGGTCACTATACCACAATATCGAATGGTCATATGTATTAATGATAGCAAGACTCTCGGTCGGATGTGCTGTTACACTGCAAGGAAGATGGGCCAAATCCCGTCAACAAAATGTCCAGACACACGAGTTGCAAGTATCCACAGTCCAAGTCATGGGATCCAATGACGCATCGGTATGCTCGCTCTGCATATCATGCATTATGAGAGTATTGACACTAAAGTTCTCTCTAATAGAATAATCCACTCCAGAATAAAGCTCAAACTGCGGCATTCTTGAGAACGATACCACATCTACGTCCGCGGACGCTTTCAAATGCCCTATTGTTAAGGTTTCGCGCAAAGGCAATGTCTGAATGTCGAATGCAAATGTCCTGGAATGGATATGTAGAGACTCATCCACCTATCATCACTTCTTCTGACTGTGAAGGTGCGGGCGAAGTCTTTTCTATAACGAGCCCTGATAATTCCAATGCAACCAAAAGCTCCTCCGCCAGGACTTCTGCTCCTGATAGATTCTTCAAGGACACAAAGTATCTCACTGTATCTGCACAATTGCATCTGGAAGCACTTGTTCATTCACTTCAAAAGGTCTGGTGTCTATCGCCTACGTTTCGTGCTGAGAGAAGTGACACGCCAAGACACTTGAGCGAGTTCTATATGCTAGAGGTAGAACGTGCTTTTGTGGATGACCTTGAAATCATCATGTTAGACGTTGAGGAACTAATACGATGGGTGGTGAAACAAAGCACATCTTTACGAGACGAATTAGTGGAACGATTATCGCATGGTATGACAAACTCGGAAGATTCAAGTGAACACCAAGTAGTAGATGCTGCTACTCTTCAGAGACGCTGGGATGGAATGTGTAGGTCCAATAGATGGCCGAGAATTACTTATGATGAAGCACATTCAATCTTGTCAGCTGATGTAAAAGTGGGGCTTGTCACATTTCAACATACTCCTCGATATGAGGACGGGCTAGCAGCGGAACATGAGAGATATATAGCCGAAAAGGTCGGCCAAGGCTCACCCGTGTTTGTTACCCATTATCCAAAGTCTCTTAAGCCTTTCTACATGGCACCGAGTAATTATAGCTCGACAAAGACTGTAGCTTGTTTTGACTTGCTTGTTCCGGAAATCGGCGAACTGGTGGGTGGATCGCTTCGAGAACACCGGCTCGAACATCTCATGGAAGTGATGAAAGAGAGAAACCTTTTACCAGACGGCCAGACCAAATCGAACCTGGATTGGTATTTGGATTTGAGAAGATATGGAAGTGTACCGCATGGAGGATATGGATTAGGCTTTGACAGACTACTATGTTATCTTGCTGGTGTCCAGAATATACGAGATATGGTCACATTTCCAAGATGGGCTGGTAGATGCGATTTATAACATGTTGATCGATGTAACTCATTCGTGTGCAGCAGTGAATGGAGCGTGATGACGTTAATCGTGAAGCTTAAAAAACTGCGGTAAAAACGCTTACTATATATTTATTTTTTTATCAGATCCTCATCAGGTTTTGAATGCAGTGCAATAATTGGCTAGTCATTGCTATTCAAATAGAACCATATACACAACATAAACATACTTAATAGTACCTTCGGCTCTGACGATTCCTGGGAGACAGGATTTCGCCTACAAGCGACATTTGCCAGGCATTTGCGCCATAATTGTACCTCGACTACCTTTGCGATCGTGAAATCATTTGTCAACGATCTGGAGAGTCACCAACTGTTACGTACTATCTTCGAACAGCGTCATGGCTGCACATGATAAGTTCCTCCTAGAGGAAGAAGATTATGAGTATGCATTGTCTTGGTACCCATTCTGCGACTACTTAATTGACAATCCGGTTCAGTTATGAGGGATTACCGCCGAACTTCTCTCTCGCGGCGAATATGGCTGCTGGAGCATTTGCCGGAGTTGCTGTATGTCACCATGACAGGGAGTATTGCTGAGTAGTTCTGATGAAAAAAATGCTAGGAACATTCCGTCATGTACCCAATAGATCTCCTCAAGGTAGGTTTGGCCAGTTGGACCAGATAAAAGGCTCATCTTGCTGATTCCGTGATTACAGACTAGAATGCAAGTAGTAAATCCAACACCTGCAGCGATATATACAGGAATTGGAAATGCGCTTTCAACAATTTCAAGAGTTGAGGGTGGCATGGCTTTATGGCGAGGCGTGTCAAGTGTAGTATTAGGAGCAGGTAAGTGATCACATGGGATGGCAGACAATGGCGATTGACTTGTGGACAGGACCAGCACATGCGGTATATTTTGCGACGTACGAGTGGGTCAAGCATGCAATGGGTGGAAATGCATCTGGGCATCATCCTTTGGCTGCAGGTAAGGTTCAATCCTAACAACAAGATAATGCGAATGCTGATCTTTTTTAATTCGTAGCGACGAGTGGAGCATGTGCAACGATCGCTAGTGATGCATTCATGAACCCTTTTGACGGTATGTGACATTTTCCTGACTTGAGATTGGATCGAATGGCTAAACATGTTCTTCGCAGTGATAAAACAAAGGATGCAAGTTCATGGTTCGACTTATACATCAATAGCACATTGCGCGCGTTCCGTTTTTCGCAATGAAGGCTTACGAGCATTCTACCTTTCTTACCCCACCACTCTCGCAATGACTGTCCCATTTACCGCTTTACAATTCACGGCATATGAATCGATAGGAAAGCTAATACATCGACGATCAGGCTATGACCCTATCACGCACTGTGTTGCTGGAGGTTTGGCTGGAGGTATCGCCGCAGCCGCAACGACGCCATTAGACGTCATAAAAACACTACTACAAACGAGGGGCAATTCGACAGTACCAGAGATTCGAAATGCAGGTGGATTGATGGAAGCTGCCAGGATAATAGCTGCACGAGAGGGTGCTAAAGGTTTCTTTCGAGGTATGAAAGCTCGAGTTGTAGCTGCTGCGCCAAGTACGGCTATCTGTTGGTAAGACAATAATCATTATGTAAGAGTGGTATGATCAAATATTAATAATTATCAATCTAGGTCTGCTTATGAAGTTGCAAAAGCATACTTTGTTTCACGGCAGGAGAGGTTATAACGCGATGAACTTGCTTTTGTTTCAGATGTGAATCCGCCCGTTCTTTACAGTAATCTACAGTAATAAATAGTTTATCTCTGCGAGCGAAAAGGTTTTATGATTTGTTTTGCATCTCGAGCGATGTCATGTAGAAATATACAATCAAATAAAAGTTATAGCAAAATATATAAATGTGCATATCGATCATGTAAAATAATCGTAGAAGGTGTCTATCAAGCAAAGCTATCATGAGATCGTCATATGTAGTAGTGTATGCAACTGATTTATTATAAATTCGAAGATCGATACCAAGGTTACGTTAAGAAGCTTTCTTTTTACTCTTGTTACGCAATGCAGCCGTCCTTGCAGCCTTTTCCTTTTCTCGCTCCATCTTCTCCATGTATGCTTTCTTTTCATCGAAAAGTGCCTGTTTCTCGGCGTCTTCTGCCGCCTTGGTCGCTTTAGCTGCGTCTCTTGCTTCCCTGACTAATTTCAACCGTGCCAAATCAGACTTTGCTTCATCTGTTTTACCCTCTGCGTGTAATTTCTGATATCGTTCTTTAGCTTGTTGGGCTTGTAATGCTTCTCTTTCCCGACGGGACAGTTGACCAGGTTGAACGTTGGCGACGGAAGATTTGCGAGAAGTTGCCGCAGATTTCGAAGCAGCAGGTTGTTTTCCTTTTCCTGCCGCAGCATCATCCGACGCTTCCTCTTCTTCAGATTCAGAGGCTTGGGTCACTGGTTGACTAGCCATTTGTCTTGCTTTTGCGGTATGGTTGGGATTTGCAGGCATGTCCTCGTCTTCCTCTTCAGATTCGCTACTTGAAGGTAAGTCCCCGACTTGCGGAGCGTTTTTCTTCTTTATCGCCGCCAACTTTTTTGCTTTTTGTAGTTTCTTTCGCTCTTCGCGTGTCATTTCGGGTTGAATCAGTGCTGATGAACTAGATCCGATGTTCGACTTTGCTAATTTGGCACGAGCGGCTTCTACAGCGTTGTCTTCGTTGGCTTCTTCTTCCGATGCGGAATCATCTTCATCGCTGTCCTCTTCACTTCCCTCTTCCCCCTCTTCCCCTTCCTCGTCCTCTTCATCGCCTGATGCCCACATTGACTTTTCTGCACCTTCTGCATCGAGAGGACGTAAGTCTTTTGAAAAGTGCTTACCGCCTGGAAAATGTAACGGTTAGATTTTATGGATAATTTCGATATTTATTACTCTTTACTCACCACCACACTTGGGCTTGGTGAATTTACCACCTCTTCCGCGAGCCATGTTTGTTATATTCCGCTTGTGAGTAAAGAAAGATAATATGTTTGAGAGATGTATAAATGGAGCGTAAATAAAAAAGCGAACATCGTCATTCGCCAGAATTGCCATACGCACGGACCATCTTCAGTAAGTTTCGGAAATGTGAGATCATAAATAATTTGAAATGTGAGATTTTGCTCTTTCCTTCTTTTTTAATCATGAAAACGACACTCTCCCTATTCACTCTGCCTTGTTTATAAACAACTATAGAAGTCGGAGGGGAAATGGGAGAGCAGAGAAATACATTTTACCCGTCTGCTTACCCCTGATGTCCGAAGCATTTGCATGGACGGAAAGGAAATTTTTATTTTGAACGGTACATTATTATTACTGAGTAGCAGGATCTATATACAATGCTTGTTTCATATTCGGAGCGGGAAGAGTGTGCCATGTGAGGATTATATGTGTACAGCTATAGGCTATCAAACGTATAATAATAGTAAAAGCAATTCATTATGGCCAGATGTGACCAATCGCGAAAACTTTGTCTTAGCCTGAGTGTTATGTTGTGCATCAAAATAGTCATGTGTTTTTATAGAGGTACATCTGCTCTGGATCACTGGCGGTTGCTGCTTTTTTTTTATCAATATGTAAGAGCTTAGGACCGAGTGGAGGCAGTGACTCCAGTACATTGAAATTGACAGCACTTTGGCGGAAAAAAGGCTGCAACTTTTATATCAATTACGTCATCGTTTCTATATACTCGTGTCTTCCATTCAGCGTTTAGCATCTCTCCCCTCGCTATTCGTAGGCATGATCGCTCCAGATGAGGAGGCTAATTATGCGTGTTTCAGAGATTGCTTCTCCGATGTAATAACGTCGAAACTCGCACCTGTCAGTCAGGGTCGAACGACTAAGGGACGTAAGAATGAGATTACACCAGTAACATCGCCTACAGAACGTCAAAGTGTTGCTGTAGGAGAACTCGCGGAATTCATAGAAGTAAGTCAAAAATAATTCATGTTTTGAGCTCAGTCAAAGCCTTTGCCTGTTGCTGGGTTCAAGCTGGGCTAAAATATCAAGTATCTTGCAAGTGAAGCATTTGAATCTCAACTTTCAGAGTTGCGAAAGCTGTCCTACGATGATATTAAAAACGATATACGGCTAGCAGAGAAGTACGACACACCACTGAGTTCAGAGACGTACAATCCTATATACGAATTACTACCCGAGAGCTTTTCGAAATCCTTTGATACCTATGAATTATTAAGATCCGATGTTGATCTAGCTCGCGTGCTAGAACCTGTTTTCAATTCTTATGTAGATGCGGTTACCACGGCACCGTCAGAGTATCAACATACTCAACGAGGAACAGAATGTGAGATATGTGAACGTGATCAATTACCTCTCACGTATCACCATTTGATTCCAAAACAAATGCATGAAAAGGCAGTGAAACGAGGCTGGGTGAAGGACTGGGAGGTGTTAAAAGTTGCATGGCTTTGTCGGGCTTGTCATAATTTTGTGCATCAAATAGCAAGTAACGAAGTATTAGCAAGAGAGCTGAATAGTATAGAGCTTCTGATGGAACGCGAAGATGTACAATCTTGGAGTGCATGGATAGGGAAGATCAGATGGAAGAAGAAATGACCAGGAATCGAACTAATGAAGTAATGATTTCCATAAAAATATCTTCAAGGTTTGTGACTATGATTTGGACTTGCATGGACAGTTCGATTAATGCTTTATATATTAACGAATGGGCTTGCGCCGGATTGGATAATGTTAACTGAAATGCCAGGAGGTTATGCTTGGACTGTCGAAGCATATGATATTGTCGCTTAATGTACAACAACGAATCGTATACAGTAGCGTAGTATCCACGATCATATATAGCAGAACTTGTTTATATGAATATTTGATCGACCATGATCGGAACTATCATGTAGGGCTGACTCGGCTCCAACCTTATTACCTACCGTATTTCCCCAGTACTTTCACAATGACATGTTGATACCGCATTGCGACAATCATTTCCGCTTACGTGTAGCTTTGTGACACCATGTCATACTATCCTGGTCAGCAATACGGTAATAGTGGGGGCTACCCTGGACAACCTCAGTAAGTTTTGCGATTTGCGCATTGATGTTTTTAGGCATTGATTATAATTATTGTTTAGAGGAGGGCCGCCACCAGGATATGGACCCCCTGGAGGATACGGGTCTCCAGGACCTCAATACGGATATGATCCTCAGCAACAATATGGAGGACCTCCACCACAACAACAACAATACGGCGGTCCACCACCACAACAACAACAATACGGCGGTCCACCACCTGGATGGGGTCCTCCTCCACCACAATTCGGTCCTGGCGACGGTCCACATCGAGGACCATATGGATCACCAAATCAAGGCGGACCGAACGTATACAATCACGACAGTAGTCAATTCTACGGAAACGACCAAGGTTATGGCGGACCACCACCTCCTCCAATGCAAATGCAACAATTCGGCAGTGGGGCTCCATCAGGCTACGCATTTCAATATTCAAACTGTACCGGGTCTCGAAAAGCATTATTGATAGGGATAAATTACTTCGGATCGAAGAATGAACTTCGAGGATGTCTCAACGACGTCAAGAACGTATCTACATACCTCAACCAAACGTTTGATTACCAACGAGAAGACATGGTCATATTGACCGACGATTCTCCCAACCCAATGTCTCAACCTACCCGCGCGAACATGATACGCGCGATGCAATGGTTAGTGCACAACGCGCAGCCCAACGATTCTTTATTCTTCCATTACTCCGGCCATGGAGGACAGACCGAAGACGTTCACGGGGATGAAGACGACGGGTTCGACGAGGTCATCTACCCCGTCGATTTCAAACAAGCAGGACATATCGTCGACGACGACATTCACGACATACTAGTCCGACCTCTCCAGCCGGGCGTTCGTCTGACTGCCATTTTCGACTCTTGTCATTCCGGAACGGCGATGGATTTACCGTACATTTACAGCACGCAGGGTTTGTTGAAAGAACCAGATCTGGCAAAAGAAGCCGGAAAAGGTCTGTTGGGTATGCTGCAAAACTACGCGACGGGAAACTTCGGCGGAATGGCGAGCACGGCGATGGGATTGTTTAAAAAGGCTACGTCTGGAAATGAAGTTTATAATAGAAATCTGCAGACAAAGACTAGTCCGGCGGATGTTATCATGTGGAGTGGTAGTAAAGACGATCAAACTTCGTATGTGTTTATTCAAAAGACTTTGCGACCAGTCTGACTAATGTATTATAGTGCGGATGCTTCTATAGCAAGTAAAGCTACTGGGTAAGTCGTCCATCTACAGATCAACTAATACTATTAGAACTCGATACTGACGATAATGTTGTATTCTAGTGCAATGTCTTATGCCTTTATAAATGCTTTGCAAAAAAATCCAAGACAAAGTTACGTTCAATTGTTGAACAGTATTAGAGATGAGTTGGAGGGTAAATATACTCAGAAACCGCAATTGAGTTCAAGTCATCCTATAGGTATGTTTCCAATCATGACATGACAAGAATATCTGAAGGATCTCATACTAATATGTTTATGTGATGATGATAGATGTTGATCTTTTATTCGTCATGTAGTATTGTCATAAATAGTGTAGTGTATTTTAAATCCATATTTCAGTCTCTCATACAAGTCCGAGCATTCTAAAACATTGACAAGGGACTTTTAGAAACTTCTCTCTAGTCTGTCTATTGTATGGTATAATCACAATGGACGTCCTCACCAAAGCATTAACCACAAAAGTAAAAAGTGTGAAGAGTCATTATGAAAAAATAAAAAAGCCATAAATTCATTAAACGAGCGTCGTAAGCGAGCGTCATGGTACTATTTACAATAATAGACCTATATGAATAAAATAAAACAATAAAGGAAATGGAGATTATTATATACTATTTTTCATTTCATGGTATAACTTTGGTTGACAAGTGTATTATAAGAGGAAAAACAATTGGAAAACAAACTTTCTTTTTCTTCTAAGCCTTTGACAGGAATCTCTTCAATTGAGATCTAGCGTATGATCTCTTTCTGGTGATTTGTGTAGAGTCGGTGTCCTCGTCGTCCTCGAGGTCGACGTCAGAGTAATCGACGTCGTAACCGTAAGATTCCGTCACGGCCACGTAATTCGAGCCACGGACTTGTCCGACGTTGATTAGACTGTCAGACTTGTCGTATGACTCAGAGTAAAGAGCACATTTAAAGTCTTGGAATTGACCGTTGACGCTCTCCACGTAAGAGTTGAAGAATACGCAAGAATCGTATGATCCATCAGCGCGAGGGTTCTCGGCGTTGTAACTGGTCTGTTCGTCACAGAAAGTCGCACAGAGTTGAGGGTCGTTGTAGTAGAACGTTCGGCTACCGAGGAAGGTGGATTGGTTGGAAGCGATGATTGCTCCGACGAGTTGTTCGGGAGCGTAGTATCCTGGAACGGTAGGTGGGTTGTAAGTGTATGCGAAGCCGAAAGATCCGGCATATGCAACTTTGAAGTTGACTCGGGTGTATGCTGTAGATTGAGCATTGTCGGCACTAGGTTGGAAGCTGAAGAGAGAGCACTTGATAAACACGGTCGATCCTTGTCCTCGACATTGAGCACCTGGTTCCAAAACTGGGTCGCGTTCAAAGTAAATGTTGAATCCTTGACATCCATCCGCTGCTGCACAGAGTTGTTGACATTGGATGGTGTTGTATGATGTGAGACTGTAAGTGACGAGAGGAGTTCCAGAGGTAATGTTGTTTGATTGTCTAGAATCAGCGCCAAATGTGCGAGTGTATCCGTATGGAACAGTTGCGTTGAGACCAGTTTCGTAATAGTACTGGTTAGCCTCGAATGCTTGGAAGGTATCTGGAGTAGTCTTTGGTCCGGATCCCTTGGGAAGAGGAGTACAGACACGTTTGGTAGTGGTGGTACTTGCCGAAGTAGTGGTTGAAGATGAAGATGAAGTGAATTCTGTTGTAGAACTTGATGAGCTGATGGGAGTAGCCACAGTTGATGTTGTGGATGAACTCTCGCTTGTTGAAGTAGAAGAAGGAGTGGTGATTGTGATTTCACTTGATGTGGTGCTGCTGCTGCTTGTTGTACTTACTGGAATATCCGAGGTGGAGCTAGATGAGGTAGATTCTGAAGTTGTGCTACTGGAAGATTCTGTAGTGGTAACATCCGTTGTTGATGAAGAAGATTCGGTTGTACTTGAGCTTGATTCAGTAGTGCTGGAAGATGAAGAATCAGTGGTGCTTGAAGACTCGCTTGACGTTGATGAACTGGTTGGCTCTTCTGTAGTTGTTGATGACTCGCTCGATGTTGTTGATGAACTGGTTGGCTCCTCGGTTGTTGTTGATGAACTTGTTGACTCTTCAGTTGTTGTTGATGACTCGGTTGTTGTTGATGAACTAGTAGGCTCTTCTGTTGTTGTTGTTGATGAAGAGGTCGATTCTTCTGTTGTTGTTGATGAACTGGTCGATTCTTCTGTTGTAGTGGTGGAAGACTCGGTTGTTGTTGATGACTCGCTTGATGTTGATGAACTGGTAGGCTCTTCAGTGGTCGACGATGAACTGGTTGACTCTTCGGTTGTCGTTGTTGATGAGCTGGTTGGTTCTTCAGTTGTGGTTGATGATGAAGTGGTTGAGTCTTCAGTAGTAGTCGTTGACGAGCTGGTTGGCTCTTCAGTTGTTGTTGACGAGCTGGTCGATTCATCAGTTGTCGTTGTTGACGAACTAGTTGGCTCTTCAGTTGTGGTTGATGAACTGGTTGATTCTTCAGTAGTCGTAGTTGACGAGCTGGTTGGCTCTTCAGTTATTGTTGACGAACTAGTTGGCTCTTCAGTTGTCGTGGACGAACTTGTTGGCTCTTCAGTTGTCGTGGACGAACTTGTTGGCTCTTCAGTTGTCGTGGACGAACTTGTTGGCTCTTCAGTTGTGGTTGACGAACTGGTTGATTCTTCAGTAGTCGTTGTTGAGGATGATTCAGTGGTCGACGAATCAGTTGTTGACGATTCCGTGGTGGTTGAAGATGATGAGTCTGTTGTTGTGGTGGAATCTGTAGTAGAGCTTGACGATGATGATTCTGTTGTCGTTGTGGAGTCGTCAGTCGTTGAAGAAGAAGAGTCTGTCGTGGAAGACGATGATTCTGTTGTTGTAGAAGAGTCTGTTGTTGACGACGAGGACTCTTCTGTTGTTGTGGATGAAGAATCAGTCGTTGTCGAGGATGCATCAGTGGTTGAAGAAGAGTCCGTTGTGGTTTCAGTAGTTGATGGAGAGTCAGTTGTCGTTGTTGAAGAGTCAGTAGTAGAGCTAGAATCAGTTGTCGTTGTTGTGGTTGTTGTTGGTGGTGGTGATGATGACGTGGAAGACGCATCTCGTCTGAAAACTGCAATTCTAGTGTTGATGAGGGTTCTCGTGGCAGTGAATGACATTTGCTCGTCATTCTTGAGCCAACACTTTCCTCTACCTTCGCCCGAGGCAGCTCCATTGACGTACGAGAAGCCTGTGCAGCCAGTAGTTGCGTCACATATCGAGAAACAATCGCGCCAGCTTTGTGGGGCATTGGTGGCCTCGAACCTTGATCCAGATGAACCTCCACCGCACATGTAGTAGTATGCTACATTTGATGGATCAACTACAGCGTACGTATTTGTACTGACTTCGGTACATGTTGGAGGATATGGTACAGTTGTAATCCCATCAGATCCTGCAGAAGGAGCTGCTGGACCATTTTGGGGTACTGGCTTAGCAAGTGCAAGGCTTGCCAGCCCGGTAACGAGCAGATAACTCGTAGAACGCATGGTTGAACGAAAGAAAGAACTTTTAATCTAGAAGAGAAGTGTAGCGAAAGTGCAGTGCGATGAACTTTTAGAAACGACAGAGAAACAGGATGAAGGGAAGGCATTATATAGATTATGGAAGCGAACTCTTGACACGGCGCGATACTGTACCTGGAAGACGACTCGTTCAATGGACATGCAATACTATCGCGTCTTGACATCCAGCCCCTGCAGAGATAGAAATTACAAGACGGCGCCTCTACATATCGTTGAAAAACGCCCTTGGCGAAAGGGTTTTCCTGACGGGCCACTGGGAGGGCTACGTTTTCCCTCAAAGAAAAATAAGTCGTTATGATCGTTTTTCCAACCGCTAGATAAGGAGAAAGGCAATTCCATTTTATCGAGGAATGCTGCCTGGTACTTCATAATCGCAGCGTCATTGAATCATTCAGAAGCCCAGTCTATGTAACTCTATTGGATCTGATTCTGCGGTGGACTGTGATGCGATACTATACTAACAAGTCTCCCAATCGATCCATTTTCATCAATCATGCTTGTAGATCTTGTGTTTCATTTTTGGATGAAGATTGAATTGATTCTGATGGAATACTTTTTCGAACGTTTCATGACGGTTGGCGCAGTTCATAGGAGTCAAGGATAAATTCCTCTCGAGGGCAAAAAAAGACGTTGCGCGATAAACACGCGACAGTCGAAGAAATTTTCTCGATGAACACTTGATGACGATATTACTTACGATTATCAAGGTCTTACAGTATATCAAATCGTACATCGTTCCCTTGTCAGAGCAATGGCCTTTTCCCGTATCTATTATTACACGGCAGCTCCTCGGGGCTAATAAAAGTTTCGAAAATACATATCCGAATATTTGGTAAAGCGTGGCTTTCTTTGCATACAGAAACAATATTTCATGCATGCAAAGGTCCACTTTCTACCAGATTGATTGATGAACCTCCTATCTAGGCTAGCCTGAATCTCCTGCATTGACATTGTAATACTAAAAATTCTCCATATTCTTCATTTTTTTCCTAGAATGGGCAATGATCGAGTACTACTAGACCATTTTTGGGATTGGTACCTGCATATGTTAAGCTATGTGGCGTTCTCATTTGAGGTGATGTCTGTGTCTATATGCAGCAATGGTAATTACGATATGTACGTGGTATGCAGTGCTGTCCAGCTATATTCACTTTAACTGTTGACAATGCATTATTATTTCGGTAACCCGAGCATTTCCCATACCGTTATCTAACTCGGCACGTTTAATGTTCAGCATGTTTACTGTATACAACGATTGTTCCATCGCAGCCATAGTTTATCGAGAAGCACACAAGTCAAAAACAACGGTATATGTTTAACTTCCCGAGTCATGCAGAAAGAGCTATGACATATGTATATGACGCGCGTTTGTGGATCACTTTCGAATAAAAACGACATGTCAAAGATATGCAGGTCAAATACTGTAATATCCTAAGCGAGATTACACATGTAGATCTATGACTGGAATATTGGACTCGAGCTGTTATCATATTATGCATTGATCATTTTAGGTAAATGGTCATGGAAGAGATTTATTATTTTGTATAGGGGTAGATTGTGTCATGCTTGAATTTGTCATTGCAAATCATCAACCACAGTATGGTTAATTACTTGCTTGAGCAGTCCTGTCAATCAGGATCCTTTGGATAACGCTTCCCGATGAAAAATTGGGTAAGGCTTCGTGCATGATAAAGATACTAGTTTATTTTTTAGTATAAGATATTTGATAATGGTCTCCAAAAGCTTGTTTAATGCAGAAGTAGATGGATGGACTAGTTTTCGTACTGAACGCTGTCAATCATGATTCGTTCCAAAAATTGTAGTAGATCTCCGATTCAGCTATGATCTTTGTATGGACAAACGTTAAGTCGGAGCCGACCGACACGCCGGATGCTGAAACCATTTGATTTTTTTACTTTGTATAACACCGAAAAATTTTATGGTCAGACAAACTATGGCGGAATTGAAGCAAAATCCCCAAGTAATTAATTAGACCGGGCTACCACGATAGTTGCTCATAATCATTTGATCAAAACCCCATTATTGACATAACTTCTCCCATGCATGATCAGGCACCAGTGAAACAATAAATATATGGATTGATTATACGACAAATAATGATGACGACTCACACGATTCCATATTTTGCAGGGTTAGGTACCCCACATCCTCGTAACGACTTGCATGCCATCAGCGTTTCGATACCAACTTGGAAAGCTACATGTGACTATGAAGAAGGGAAAGCCGTTTGTACAAACAATTTGAAAACTGGCTATCCTCGATTCATCATTCATTACACTATTGACAGATTTTCATCGTCGATACTTCAAAAACATGGCGAGCCAGGTCAAAATGCCATGTTATTTCCAAGTATCGTTTGTGCACAGCAATGTTTGGAATATTTACTGGTTAGATTTCCTGTAGAATCACCGAATTTGTTTGTACTTGGATTAGGTCCTACATCCACAGATAATCATGACTCTCATGTCCTGCCTTACATTGTGGCACTTGTATATCCGTCCAGATTATGGCCAACACTCAAATATTTCTGGCAACATACGGGAGCAGGTATTTCTACTCGAATGAGTGACTTTTGTGAAAAAGCCTTTGTGGCTGGGGCTTTGGAACTCAAATCTAAAAGTACTGTCAGTGTTGACGGGACCATGACCAAGACAAACATTGATGGCGCTACTGAAAGACCAAACTCGTACGAATTTACTTTAGATAAAGCTGATTCTGAGAAAGCAAAGGCAATAATTCGCAAGCGAATCGCTGGGGCCATGTCCTCATCATTGGACTTGAACGATGCAGTCTCACATCCTGAACAAACAGAAATCGTTCACCACGATGATGGATTTTCAACAGATGATGTCTATCTTTATCCCTCGGGCATGAATGCTATTTTCGAAGTCCATCAGAACCTTCTCCGCACAAGAGGACAGAAGAAAGTGATAGTCTTTGGCTTTCCATACGCAGATACACTTTCCGTCGCCAATAAATGGGGACCAGGATGTCTTTTCTACGGTCATGGATCAGAAGAAGATCTTGACGATCTTGAGAACCGTCTGGTCCGTGGCGAACAATATCTAGCCCTCTTCTGTGAATTCCCCGGTAATCCCCTCCTACACACTCCTAATCTAAAACGAATCCGACAAATAGCAGACAAGCATGACTTTCCAGTCGTCGTTGACGAAACGATCGGTAATTTCCTCAACGTCCACGTCTTGCCAGACGCAGATATAGTCTTGACGTCCCTGACCAAGATCTTTAGTGGATCCTGCAACGTCATGGCAGGAAGTATCGTCTTGAACCCCGCCCGAAAACACCATTACTGCCTCTTCAAAGATATCCTGTCGAGGCATTACGAAGACAATCTCTTTTCCGAAGACGCCATATGTCTGGAGAAAAACAGTCGAGACTTTGTACTCCGCACGACAAAAGTCAATGCCTCTTCCGAAGCAATCGTTTCTCTCCTCCACTCACATCCAAAGGTTAAAAAAGTCCATTATCCCCAGATCTCACCTTCGCGTGCAAACTACGATGCTTATCGATTACCTCACGGTGGATACGGTGGCTTGTTGAGCTGCACTTTCCATACTGTGGAAGATGCGGCGGTATTCTTTGATAGTTTGGAAGTAGCTAAGGGACCGAGTTTGGGCACGAATTTCACATTGGCCACTCCGCATGTTTTGACTGTATATTACGATAAATTGGATTGGGCGGCGCAGTATGGTTGTGAAGCTAGTCTTGTGAGGATGGCTGTCGGAATGGAGGATGTGGAAGAGTTGAAAAGACTGGTTAAAAAGGCTTTGGACGCTATTCCTGCCTAGATGTTGTTTTTTAGTTTCATTGAATGTGTCTGGTAAATCACTTGTTCATGTTTTATTAGTAGTGATTGAAATAGTACGATGGCTCAGGCAGCCTCGCATTATCATATCAAAGTATATTCGTTATCATACATTACACTTCCATCTCGTGTCTACAAATACGTGACCATCACAACTGAAATATAATTATAAATAAATAATCAATTATTAAATTCCCTTTTTAATGACGAACAATTTAGATTATTAATTATTGTAAAAGTTATCACGTAAATCAATGCATAAAGTCAACAAACTATAACAAGACATGATCAAGTCAACAATTTCTGCTTCCCACCCAACTCAACACCCTCTTTTGTAACCTCACACCATCTATCCTTTACTCTCACAACTTCATAAACACCTTCTTCACCAGCATTTATACTGAATTTATCCTCTACACTAACCTCACTCTTCATTTCCAAAACATGTCCGGATTTCTTACCCACCGCTCCTTTCCGCTTATCACCCGCTCCAAGACCTGATCTTGTATACGTGAACTCCCAAGGCCCTTCGCCTCCAAACTCGAATTCAATCACTGCGGTTCCTCCCTCGTGGATGTCTTGCTCTGCTTCCTTTCCACTTCCGACTTTAGCACTCGGAAGACCGTGGATAATAGCGTGTATGTCATTGACTGTTGCTCGACATGAGGAGCCGGAATCACTGACTCCCGTTATGGCAAAACGACCTGGTTTTTCAGCTAAACGACGGAAGGTGGTTGATGTAGAACTGGCTTTTCGCTCCACACCATTAAAGGTATAAAAGATAGTGAAAGGGGCAACACCGCTGAGGACGTAACTCAGTCGGTCGCCTATACAGAAATCTGTCCGTCGGGAGGATTCAAGTGGAGAGATTGACGGAGCGGCATGGACGGAGATTTGAACACGAGGTTCGGTTGATGCTAGAGTACGTGAACAGTGTCTTGCATCTGTGACTTTTCGGATAGATACGGCAGAAGTTCCAATCTGTAGGTCGGAAGTAGGAATTTTGAGATCATAGTTGTGAGAACGTATATCGCCTATCGTATGGATTTTCGGACTTGTTTTTCCAGATTGACGGATTTCATAGTCAATGGAGAATGGAGGTGTACCCGTCAAAGTCAAAGGGATTGTGTCGACAGAAGTGGACAGAGAAGTACAGTAATTATATGTCTTACCGGGAGTAGTAAAGCGAGCAAAGGGTTTTGCATGGACTTGTTGCTGAATAGTCAATGGACCGAAATGTTTAGGACTATGATCATAGTTTGCATCAGCAAGCTCTGAGAAACGGTATTCTACCAGTCCTGCTTTACTGGTGTCCATTCGTATCGATGTCATGCCAAGAGCCGCTGTCAAAGTTCTACTCTTTATTGCTTTTTGTCCACTTTCTGGCTTGATACGTTCATCATACTTGATTTCAAATGGTGGAGAACCTGTTACGTATTTTATTAGCAATTGTTACCCATATGTCACAGTGTCACAGTCAAAAACTTACCATTGACGTGTATAGAAGCAGTATCGTCCTCACCCTCGCAAATGTCATGCTTCACATAAGTTTGTCCATCAACATTCTGAAATGCATCTGCTGACATTATTAGAGAAGGACGATGAATCCATTGTATATCTAGCTTATTCGCAGTCTGATCTACTACTCCAGGACAAATAGCATCTTGTACAGAGAGCAATTCATACGATCCTTGCTTGTCAACTTCAATTTTGTCATTTGCTTGTCTTAATTGCGTTTGTATGGTCTTTTCATTCTGCCCATTGTGCTTATATTCTACAGTCCATGGTCCATCGCCAGTAAGTCGTATCGGCAACGCTACCTTTTTATTTTCCAGCGTCTTGACAGATCGACTACCCTCGATTAATCCAAAATTAGCCTTTGGTTTCTGATTTCGAACTACAATCTTTGTCTCGTCCTTTAAGAACTCCTTACACCCCACTCCATCAGTGATACTGGCCAATGACAAAGTATAATCCCCACCCTTAGTGAAAGGAGGTGTTTCCACATCATGTGTCTGTTGCTTAATGTCACTGATCTTATATGATGACCGCTGATGGCCTCTAACCAATTCATATTCCACAGTAAACGGTCCATCACCTCGCAATGCAAGTCCAAATCTTACAGTCTGATCGATGCAAATCATCTTTGGTGGACGAGATGTGAAAGATGCACGTGCTGCTGGTTTTACGTCTTGTTCAAGCACGAGATTTTGGTCACGCAATGAATGACCTTTGTAGGTGGCATCACTAATATCAGTAAAATGATAAATCCAATGATCTGCTGCATCTGGAGTAAGATTTGCTTGTCCACGTAGTGTTGGTACTTTGATTGTCTTGACCATTCTTTGATTTGTGCCACGACGCTCTTCGACATAATGGATCTCAAATGGTGGAGTTCCACTAAGGTGAAAATCCACTCGAAGACCGATAGCTTTGTGTGCACAATTATCAAAAATGCGTTCTGTTTCCAGCTGTAGACGAGGCTCTGGAGGATTCTGTAAGAGACACGATGCCGGCTCAAGCACTTCTCCGGAACAATGCTCCGTAGAAACACCAGTCAGTGTATATAAACCAGCATTCGTTATTCTTGGTCTATCTTCAGCGTGTCGCACTGTAAGACTTTCCACGATAGGACTGTCCCGATGATCACCAGAAGGTGAAAGATCGAATTCGGGAGTGAACTTGTATTCCAAATGATATGGCCAAATCGTGTTACCACTCTTGCCTGTGGATCCGAATTGCACAGGCAAATCGGCGCTACGACCACGCGCTACTTTCATGGGATGCTGAGCACTACAACCATTCAACATAATTGTCGGCCGTTCATGGACGGTCACAACTTGATGTAGATATGGAGCCAGTGCTTTGGATTTTTCTTGGCTGTCGTGGTCTTTACGAGAATATGAGATCAAATTACCAAAGGCATCCTGGACTTCTTCAAGGGAGAAAGCCCATCGTCCGGTTGTACCGAGACTCTCACTTAACGGGACACTCACCGTTTGTTCCTTGGCCCATGTAGCGTCAATCTTTTTACTTGATACAAGTGCCGATGACCCTTTTGATGACAATGGTGACACAAAGTCGTCTGGTTGAATGCTTTGAAGTTGCGCTTCTTGTTCGACTTGATTTATCAATTTTCGATATTTGACTTTTAGAGGAGGTGTACCTGTCACCTGAAGCTCGACATTCATCAAATCACCGCGACATTTGTTTTGAGAAAGCGGTTTGATGATAGCGCGAGGGCAAGCAACCACAAATGTATCACCAGCCAAGCGTCGTCGTACTTCAAGATCGGATTGATCTACAACTTTTCCCAATCTATACAAGCCTGGCTTGTGCACTGACAACTTTATCGTTTGTAGCTGTTGCGAAGTTGAAGTCTTTGATGCTTCTTTGAGTAGTTTTTTCAATTGTGATGCTGAAAAATGTGTTGTTTCGTTTTGGTTCGTTTCCAAGTCAAAACGCACGAGGTTCAAAGAAACCGGCGTAGTTTGGTTGAGCAGTACCGGCAGATATATTTGCGTCTTTCCGCTGGTAAGACAAAAGCTTTCCTTTGCAGGATTAAGCGTTGCTGAGCCTTCTGGTAGTATTTTGATCGTTTGTCGCCCAAGAAAGAGACTCTGATCGTGGATTAGACTAGATTGCTTGACATGATGTTCGGACAACGTCAGCTCCCTGTCATAGATGATTTTGGCCAAGCCTATAACTGCCGATCCCAAAGGTATTTGTATTCTAAACATCAATATACCATCCACAATCGAATGTAAAAGGAATGCGACCACAATCGTAGCCATTGACCACTCCAACCATGGTATTCTGAGCTCCGGTAGACCAAAAAGGAACAGCCCATCTATTGCCACCCATTTCATGAACATCCATAATGATTCTGTTTCCCCCTCGTTCAAATAATGAAAATCGTAAAGCCGCCATGCAAACAATGCAACATAAAAAGACACTATTAATAATCGCTGTTGGGGGGCATCTATCGTATCAAGAGGTATCAGCGGACCAGTAGCTCTGCCATGAGGTGCAGGTGCGCGAGGTAGCGCAGTACTGCTCTTTCGTGGTCCATTCGACAGACTTCCATGATTTGATTTTGAATGTGAGTGAGGACTAGCGTCGGGAAATCTCGACTTCATACGAGGTGTACTGTTCATTGCGGCATACTTGAGCGGATTTACCCAGGTAGGCTTAAATCCAGTCAAGCGATCAAAACATCAGGAATCTATGACCCTTACAATACTGTAAACAAATGCTAGGGCTGGTAACACTGTAGGATATTCTGTAAACACGCTTCACCAAAAAAATTATCGACCAAACAGTGCCAACAAAATCATAGCAATTCCTAGCGGGTTTGGGCGCCTCTGGGGCGACACCACATCGACCTCTTTCACGGTCACGGCTTTTTCGTGAAATTTGATAGTTTCTTCATCTGAGTTACAATTCAGCTAAGCAGTTGATGATTCTTTGTGAGATGCAAAAGTGATTTGTAACTTCGCCTAACATTTCCATCTTTCTATCTACTATACGCGTTCTTCGACCCCTTGACATTCTGCTCGTTCTGTCCTTCTTCATTCTATTTACTCCAGATACAAGCTATAAGTATGCCACGCAAGTACAAGCGGCGTAAAACGCATGAGTCGCAGACTGAAGACTTAGTAAGTTATGCTGCACCGACAAGTGACAGTAATCTGTATGATTCATGGCCGGGATGGTGTGAACTTGACTCGGAACCTGTATGATATAAAATTGCATTCATAAAGTTGAGAATCCATTCTGATAACGTTCAGGCATTCTTTAATGTCATGTTACGCGAGATCGGAGTTAAGAACATCAAACTGCAAGAAGTGTTTGGACTGGACGAAGCTTGTCTAGCTCAATTACCGTTTGTAAATTCGAAGAAGTATGCTAGGATGGATACTTATCATTGACGTAATAGCTCACGAGTTCATGCCTTGATCTTTCTCTTTCGATATGAGGGCAATCAAATCACACAAACAGAGACTGAATGTCCGGAGCATATTTGGTTTGCGAATCAGGTCAGTCTAAACATAATGGTTGATAAGTTGAACTGTCGTTGATCCTAATAAAGGTACCTGATCATGCCTGTGCGTCTGTCGCATTGCTGAATATTGTAAACAACATACCCGACATCAATCTTGGGCCACAAATGACTTCGTTCAGGGAACTAACAGGAAAGATGTCGCCTTACAGCAGAGGTGAAGCTGTGGATAGCTTTGACCACCTCCGAAAAGTGCACAATTCCTTTTCACGAGAGCTGGATATGAGGGCCATCGATTTGATTCTAAGAGACAAGTATAACAAACATATGAAGCGAGAAGCTGATGAAAGACGAAAAGAACTACGAGATCACACTCAGGGAAACAGATCGGGGTTCCGGAGATCAGCTCGAATTGCAGGATCTTTCACCACACGAGATTCAGAGGATGATTGCCAGATTATGGGAGAAAATCAATTGGATGTGAGCGAGGATTCTGCATTTCACTTTATTGCTTATATGCCCATTCGAGGCGAAATCTGGCAATTGGATGGCCTGGATAACTTTCCAATCTGTTTGGGATCACCAAATAGTATGGATAAATGGCTGCGTGACATAACGCCTATAATACAACAGAAAATTGCACTTTCTGAAAATCAAAGTATCGACTTCAGTCTCATGGCTGTTGTCGACGATGAATATGATCAAACAGTGGCCAAAGATGCGACAAATGGCGATCCTCTGGATCGTAAGTCGAGTGTTGAACCGGATTCTCATGATTCGGAACAGCATAATCAGGATATAATAACAGCGACGTTACGTCGACATGATTACAAATCATTCTTTACCGCTTGGATGGCAGCTCTAAAGGAAAACGACGTACTCGATACATTGAATGCACATGTCAAAGCGGATCAATAATGGTACGATAAGATAGTTTCGAGGTCGAGCCACAATGGCCAACCACAATAGAAAGTAAGCATTTTGATCAACCTAATTGGTCATTCCTGTATAAGTAAAACCTGTGACTAAAGAAGCAAGTTTGCTTAACTTATTGTGTAATATGAACTATACTGTGAGCAATGACCAAGTATACATACTTTTCCATTGTTACAATAATACCAAGAAAATTTTTGGGTAGGACAATAGGAAAGCGAATTTCACAGAATCTCATTCTCAACCAATGATATGTCGTATCATTTTATGCCCAGCCGAGGCAGCCATTTATGCTGCCATTGTGCGAGTCTGATCAATTTGACCATTTAATTTCGCATCTTCCTTTCTCCTTTCTCCCTCATCAATTCATTCCTAACAGATCAGCAGACTTACGATTTGCATAATGGCCAAATTTCAAGCCAACTCAGCCAACAATGTCAACTCAGATGATATGAAACTCGCAGATGCCTTGCCTGAGGAGCCACAGGCCCGCCAGGATACTACCGATGCAAATCCAATGGGAACCCCCTTCTCCGATACATTCACAAAGGACACCCCCATCGAGACCAGTCGTTCTACAAGCCAGCAGCCAGCAGAGTAAGTGAACGTGCCATAACCTTTTATCGCAGCTATATTGACACATCTCAGGCCGAGACTCTTTCCTAACGAATGTGTATTGCGCTTCGAATCCAATGAACAAACGTTCCTGGTCGTCCTTAACTTCAATCACGGCCTCATCAGAGCAAGTTCGCCACCAGGAGCTACGGGCACCGATGGTCAATCTGCCGCTCATTATGTCCTTCGCTATACCGGACACCTCAATGGCGGGCTATTTCCTGAAACAGCTGCATCAGCACTCCTGAATTGGCTAATGTGTAGTAGTCTGCCAGTCTCAGAAGACGAGGATGAGAATTGGTGGACTGCTGTCCATCTGGCCATTCTTGGGAAGAATCTTGACATCAAAGACCTGCAACTTCAAGCAATCGAGGTATTGAATGATTTTGTGAACGGTTCCCGACGCATCTCTCGTCTTGATCGCTCTACGTTCATCACCTTGTTTCTGAATAATTGCACTCCAGATGAACTTCTTGGTTCGATTGCAATGAGAGTAATGAGTCAATCTCCATTGCGAGGCCTTCTCGCGAAGTCGCCACCCATCAGGAGGGGCCCAGGATGTGCACTCGTCGGACATGGCTCCTGGCTCTGGGCTGTGTTTGCAGCATATGCCGCTTTCAGATCGGAAACCGAAGCTGAAGCGCGGATGAAAACGGTAACCGATTCGACTCCTCCAAAAGTCAATGATTCTCCTCTTAACGTTACTTTCAATGTTAACAATACTTTAACGATTACTGATTCACCGATCAATGGCAGCCCTGATACTCCGCTGGAATCAGCGACGTTTCCTTCGTACAGTGTCAATATAGTCACCGGACGTCACAAATCAACTTCTGGTGACTCTATCAAGGTTGAATCTCAAGCCACTGGTTGTGATTGTCGTTCAAGAGTTGACATGCAGACTACGGAAATACCAGTCCCTGTATTACCAGATCATGCCTTGTCCAATACAGTCTCAGGGTCCAACATTGTGATCAATACGTATCATTGATTACTTTCAACGAATAACTTTCAAGTGCTGGGTGATTCAACATCATTTACAGCATGTCCGATCACACATATATCCGTGATCAGACCAACCATGAATCATTACGAATTTGCATCTACCTTTCATGCCACGGAAAATGCTCTCCTTGGTAGAACCCTACCGTCTGAAGAAACTATTTGATTTTGCTGATTATTCTCCTTGATCACCGGCTGTGGTTGATTAAAGTCACGTCTACAGATCAAATAGTATACTCACCAACACATGTTTCTTGAGGAGAGAATGGTAGGATAGAAAGTCATCAAAGTAGCAACCATACTTTACATGATTTAGTAGTCAAAATAAAAACTGCTTATCTTATTATCATCATTCATTATTCATCATCTCATCATCTTCGTTCAACCCGTGACATTTGATCAGTGGATCATTGATCATCAACCCATCTTACTCTGCCTCTTTTTCGATTTCTCTCATCCCGTAACATCTTGTGAGGACTCGACAGCCTTTTATCTTCATTATGGTCATTGGTGTCTCTTCGCCTCCGATTCTCCACTCTTTCCCATCGAAGTTCCCTCTCTTCCCTCCTCTTCCATGACTCCACTTGTACCCTCCTCTTTTCTTTCCGCGACAACATATTTGCAGTCGACGGCTGGAATCCTACTCCGTTTAATCCCAGTCCATCTGCGTCATCAGGATGGCTTTTATCGATAAAATGCCCGGTGATTTCAGACGAATGCCACGTCAGATCTGATCGACTGTCTATCGGAGCCGAAGCGCTTTGGTCTTGTGAACCTATGGGCGCGGTATGATCATCTTTTTCATCTAATTTAATAATCGCTATAAACTTTTTCTCTCTGGATTTCGATCGAGATCTGTATCGGACTGGTTTGCAGACTCGGCCGTCGAGAGTAATACCGGTGGATACATCGAACGGTCTTCGAGACTGTCTACAAGGACTCGGAGTATCGGGAATCTCGAGCTCTGGCATGCGCAAGCAAGTCTTCCATACGTCTAGTAAATTAGAGAGGAAAATATATTGTTGTGGTCATGTTGATGGTGAGAAATGCGCATGTGATTTCGCATAAGGAAACAAACTTTCTTGCCGTGGCAACATGTAGCGAGTACATCACCGCTTTTTGGAGCACATGTCTTTCACTTGCGAGATTCAAGTTGGGGTTTCAGGTACCCACCTCATCTCTCGAGAAGTGTGTCTCGTGGATTTGCAGCAGGAGCTGGTCGCTATTCCGAGTATACAGAATGTTGTTGGACTTCAACTGGCACAGAACAATTTCGGCCTAGTGAACCAGCAAATCCTCACATAGGTACAAACGGGCAATTAGAAAACGTCGAGGAAGCTAGAGTAGAAACCATATGTACTGGGGAGGAAATCACTAGAAAAGTAGTGCAAGCATTGAACAGGTAATATATACAAATCATCCGTGACTTTCGTGATATCATCATGGTCAATACATTCAAAACAACGTACATCCGTACGAGGAACCCTCATATCTATTGCTCAAACTCGAGTACTTTTGAGATGGTAACACTGAAATGGTTGGCTTTGTTACATCAATTCCTGGATGATCGATCTTCGCTTGAACATGTTTCTGGTGGAGGAAGCAGTCTGTGGATTTTCTCTTCTCTGATTTCTTCCACACCAGTCCCATATTGTATGGCCTGTCTGTTTCGTACAAACCATTCAATCCTTTCGTCTTTTGCTCGATCTTGAGTAAATTGTTTGACTCGATTCAAGTCCTTGCTCGATTGGTCATGCACTGCATCTCGTGCCGCCAAAAATCGCTCACCTTCAGCTTCTGCTTTCGTAAGAGTCCAAGAACTGCTTATCAACACAGCCGCTACTATTAACGAGGCGAATGCTGAGTTTCGTACATAGACGGGATGTTGTAAGGATTGTCTGTTATTTCCATCATTGTCATGACATTCCCGCCAACGTTCCCAATCTTCCCATGTAGCATTGGCCCAAATGTTTGGACCACTTTGTCGTTGTTGGTCTGCCCATGATGTTGAAAATGGTCCCGGTCGCATACCATTCTGCACTCTTGATGATTTGTCATTTCGGTGTGTTTCCCAGCCTGCGCCAAATCGATCATATGCTCGTCGCTTTACAGGATCTGACAGAATTACGTTGGCTGCCACTATCAAGCGATATCTCTCTAACCTGATAGCTTGTGGTAAGATGTGGCGGTCCTGGTTCGCAGCATGAATATCATCACATTTCGTATCTGGATGATATATTTTTACAAGTTCAAAGAATCGAGCTTTGTTATATGGAGCATGCTCACTGTGACCAAGTATCTGATATGGTGTTGGCTCACATCCTGATGATCCTCGCGGCCATTTGTCATCGCCGTTGCATTCAGAATTGCTCTTTCGGGTTGTCGTAGCGTAGTTTGCCCGAAGTTCAGTAATAAGTGTATTGGAAAGTCCATTTATCATACAACTTGAGAAAGCAGAATACAGGGACGGATAATGGACATTTCGATGAAGTTTGTGCACCAAGCATCGCATACTCAATCCGATCACATATCTTGATGAATTGAATACTATATAGCGGACTCTGCGAGAGAAAGATGACGACATGTCTGTTTCGTCTAGAATATAGTCATGTGATTTCGTGATTTCGTAGATTCGAACGCGTTTTGAGAATTCAACAGGATTTATTGTTCATTGAATTGTCAAAGGCAACCGCTTTCTAGCATTTCTAGTATTGCCTTTAACAGACTACCGGACTCTCGAAAGGTAGAGTCGACATGTGGAAGAACTTCAATGACGCGTAACAACCTTTCGGAGCATGTCCATTGGTTGTTAAGAAATGCATCGCGTATCCCGGAAAACAATTTACCCCCAGTCACGACATCTTTTACCTCCACAGCACCACCTGTAGCTCCAACTCAGAATGTATCAGTAAATTTAGATGATAGAGGTGTAAGGTCGATAAACACAGTAGCGACAGAACCGATTCCTCGGGTCTCAGTCCTTGCTAGTCCCGAACAACCTTCAACAAGTTTGAGCAAATACGATATGGCTCGACTTAGAGTGGCAGCTTCCTCGCCACCCCGAGGTACACTACTCGTCAACGAGACAGCCAAAGCTATTGTCGGGCAAGTTACTGCGACAGCAGACAAGCCTTTGGATGTGGCAAAGTCAAGCATGGCAACTAAAGATGCAGCGAGATATCTGCCCAAGAAACATGAATACGTGGACGATGAAAGCCTGGAAATACTTGACATGACTTCCGACGACATGTCATGCTTGAGTCCTCCAGTCGTCGTTAACCCTCGACAAATCATTGGTCGTAAACGTAAGAGCAGTGAGTTTGACATAATCGACGAAGATTCCAAGGAGGAACCGATAAGGAGTAAGCCACGATCTGCTGTACTTGAACCAAGACGGATGGACATAAGTAATAGGGGACAATCTACCGATACAGAGATGGTTGATACGTTGGGTCCCCCACCGCCATATTCTACAGTCGCACCACTACCGCCACAAGTCCTATCGATCGCAGCTACAACGGTCCCTGCTACAAGTCCGATAGTTCCACGCCTGCAGTCATCCTCCAATCACGCTCTCGACGCCCAAGAAACAAAGCTCATTGACATGTTCATGACTTGGAACAGCGAGATTCTTGACAGCGCTATATCAGATCTCGAATCCTTTCATGCAGAAGCAATTTCGGCTTATATCGACGCCCTTGATGTATCTGACGACCCCATTGCTGCGGCAAGCTTGTGCGACAAAGCACGATTGATCAAACAGCAGATCAATGATTTGGAGAAACTACGCGCATATGTCGATAGATTCGACTTGCTTGATACTCAGAAGAAGCGATTGATGCAGCGGATACGAGATGCTGCACTAGCTGGACGAGATCATGCTGCCGAGTTAGCTGAGCACCAAACACTGAAGCAAACTCTTCAACAGACCAAAGTGGACTGTCTCCAACTCTTATGGACAGTTTCCAATGTTATACTTGAGAGATCGACTTCGAATACGCGTAAGGACTCTTCCATCGTTCAAAGACCGGCTCCATTTCCTTCAAAAGCCGACTCACATGCCTCTCGTAAGACTTACGAAACAAAGCAGGTTTTCGACGACAACCCTTCCAATCCTGTCGTGCTCGTTTCAAAGCCGTCCCATAATTCGCTCGCCTCTGCCAATCATAATTCTAAAAAGCACACCAAGATGGTCGATCTTTTCAACGACGAGAACAAAGAGAATGCCTTTGCCGAGATAGATGAGTTTCCCGAATCCGACGACGACCGTCACATTTTCGAGACGGTGATGGGAACTCCAACTAGACGCAAATTCCGAGAAGACTCCTATGACGAATTTGGAGATGACATGGACGCGGCTATGTTGATGAATATGGTCGAGGAAGCCGAGACTGAACCTGTAGTCGCTAAAAAGAATAACGTCAACAGTACAAGCATTGTGAGAAAGCCGATGGAACCTATACAAGCCAATGGTCCTGCTAGACAAAAGGCAACGCCTTCCAAAAAGGTTGAAGCGATGAATCAGCCTCTAATGCAGCATCCATGGTCTCAAGATGTTCGAGATGCCCTGAGACACAAGTTCAAACTTCGTGGGTTCCGTCATCACCAACTCGAGGCAATCAACGCGACCCTGAGCGGAAAAGACACATTCGTGCTAATGCCTACTGGTGGAGGAAAGTCCTTGTGCTATCAGTTACCTTCAGTCGTCGAGTCTGGCAAGTCAAAGGGGGTCACTATCGTAGTATCTCCATTATTAAGTCTGATGGAAGATCAAGTCGCGCATCTGGTCAAATTGGGTATACAAGCGTCTCTTCTGAATGGAAATACGCCTCTAGAAGTCAAAAGAATGATTAACGATACATTAGACGGTCCCGAGCCTGGCAGGTTTATACAGTTGTTGTATGTGACGCCAGAAATGCTTGCAAAGAATGAAAGAATGGTAGATAAACTGCAAAGACTCAATGAACGTGGTCATTTCGCAAGACTAGTGATTGACGAAGCCCACTGTGTGAGTCAATGGGGTCACGATTTTCGACCCGACTACACTGAGCTGGGAAAGCTGAGGGTGAGGTTTGTTGGTGTACCTGTCATGGCTCTTACAGCCACAGCCACAAAGAATGTCAAAGTTGACGTCAAGCATAATCTCGGCATCACTGATTGCGAAGAATTTGACCAGAGTTTCAATCGACCAAACCTCTCCTACGAGATCCGTCGCAAGGGCAAGAACAAGGAATTATTGATTGAAATTGCTGAAATGATCAAATCTAAATTCCGAAACCAAAGCGGTATAATTTATTGTCTATCGCGTGCTAACTGTGAGGATGTCGCAAAAGCATTACTTAAAGACCACAAGATACGCGCGACACATTATCATGCAGGATTGGCTCCCGAGGAGAAGAGCGAAGCTCAGCGGATGTGGCAAGCTAATGAAATTCAGGTCATTGTCGCTACAATCGCCTTTGGAATGGGTATCGACAAGTCTGATGTGAGATTTGTCATTCACCATCACATACCAAAGAGTTTAGAAGGTTATTACCAAGAAACAGGCAGAGCTGGTCGAGATGGAAAGAAATCGAGCTGTTTTCTATATTACAGTTTCCACGACATTAGTTCGTTGAGACGTATGATAGACAAGGATAGAGATCAAAAGACGTGGCAACAAAGGCAACGACAGCATAATTTGCTTGGGAACATGGTGCAGTATTGCGAAAACCAAGCCGATTGTCGACGAGTCCAGGTTCTGGGTTATTTTGGAGAATTGTTTGCAAAGGCGAACTGTAACAAAACTTGCGACAACTGCTCTTCTGGTGTCACTTATGAAATGCATGATCATTCAAAAGATGCAAAATTGGTTGCCAATGCCGTTGAAAAGCTTGGTAACATTCAAATTACAATCAACCAACTAAGTGAAGTTCTACGCGGCAGCCAATCCAAGACGGTGCGTTCGAAGAATTTCGAAAAGCTCGAAGGGTTCGATGCGCTGTCCCATCTAAGTCGTGGTGAAATCGAGCGTCTGTTACATGTGATGCTTGTCGAGGGAGTTCTCAAGGAAACATCCCATCTCAATGGCGCAAAGTTCTTCATAGATTATCTTGGAACAGGCCCGAAAATAAGAGATTTGGAGAATGGCAGGTTAATGATAAAAATGGCAGTATGTACAGGTGCAAAAGGCGTCAAAGCAAGCGACAAGTCAAGTCCGGCAAAAAAGAGCAAGACAATCAAACCCAAGCCTGCTTTGCCAAAATCAACATATGTAGCGTCGCCTCCAAGACGACAGAGGCTACAGAGTCGGAAAATCACTGGAGACGAATTGACAGACTATGGTTCAGAAAATGATGAAGATCAGGACTTTGAAGACTCTGATGATGGATTTGAACCAGTTCGACATGGTCTTCAACCAAAACAAGTGGTCCAGAGGAAACAGAAAGCTCTTGGCCCACCTATAACCCAAGATGCTACGCTCGAACAGTTGGATGACGTTCACCGTATGGTGGTGGAAGATTTCAGTGACGAAGCACTCAAAGAGGGAACTAGACTTGCAATAAAGAACAACCTACGATCTCCACCATTTACCTTGACCCAATTGCGTGCAATGGCGATCAAATGGACCTTGACCACTGATCAAGTAATGAGGATTAATGGGATAGATACCTTTGCAGTGACTACATATGGTCATCGCTTCTTGCCTATCCTTAAACGATATTATGACCAATATATGAACATGATGAATCCAGATAACAATGAAGCTGCCGATGAACTGGTGCCGGATGATAACCATGAAATCGTCATTGATCTTTGTAGTGGAGATGAAGTCGACGATGACACAGAATATGATGACGTTGACTTTGATCCAAGCCAGCTCGAGGCCGAAGACGACGATCCTTTGACTGGTACGAATAGTCAATACTTCCACTCTAATAATGGTAAGGCTGCGGACGTTCAAAAGTTCAATTCCATAGTCAATTCTCAAGTTGCCCACAAAGCTGTTCGTTCCCGTAAAGAGTCGCCCAAAGCAGCAAAGAGATCAGGCTCAGGATCTTGGGCGAATAATAGAGGTCAGAGGAAGCCTTCTTATAAGAAGGCCACCAAAGGAACAAGAGCAGCGGGTAGTAAGGATTCTGGAGATGCTAACAACAAAGTGTCCAAATCAAAAGCACCAAGTAAAAAGACATCAAACGCTGCGCGACCAGACATACAAAGCTTCTCATATGATCCTGCTACGAGGACTGCAGTTAAGCGAGCTTCTACTTCTGGTCCGAGCAGATATGGTGGTGGTGGTGGAATCAGTATGATGCCTACCTGAATTTAACCAGTCGTATTTTCTAGCCGATAATGGTGATATATAGCATTGATATTTGTGGATAAAGGATGCGGACATGTATGAAATGAACTGTTGACGTTACAACACGAGCATGGCATTTGTATTTATTTCATTATCCTACGTAAGTTGTAGTGCATAACTAATAAAAAGAACCCATAATAACGTGTGAATCTGAAGAAACATCATGTGTCATATCCACCCCCACAAAACTCAATAATCGGCTTGTCTCGGCTCTAGTACAACTCTCAGACGACCTTTCTTCCTCTTCACATGAAACGCCAACATAATTATCATTGTCATACATTTGTTATGTTTTAAATCTACTTCGGACTACATATTCATGTCATGAATTCTTTTCTACTTGTCTAGCCACACGTCGTTATTTTCAAACTCTTTCGAGCATCTGTGATAATACAGCCCCACAAACAGCTCTTCTTCATTTTATATACTCCACATCCATCTCTTTATCGATACAAGAAAGAGGTTAGGAAGATATCACCATGTCTAATTTCTTGACCGATCTCTGGTCTTCGGTCTTTACTCCTGGTCCTACTCCTACCCTCCTCCTCGCAACAAACGTCACATTCTTAGCTCTTCAACTTTTGTTATTCATCTTGTTAATCGCAACTTACAGCATTCATTTTCTCATCCTAAGTTTCCTCTCCGCCGGCTTATGGGGCAGTATAAACTGGTTTGCCAAAGAACTAGTCGCCGCACAGAAAAAAGATGATTTCAAGAAGAAACAACGGCACGACGAGTCTGAGAAAGAAAATGTCACAGACAAGGAACTTTTAAGTCACGGAACTGATGGAAGTGAGTCGGAAAATATGCTAGAGAAAAGTAGAAGATTAAGTATGAGGACGAGATCGAGATCGAGAAAAGGGGTCGACGAGGATGGGAAAAGGAGGGAGAAAAGTGCTACGCCCAAAGCTACTAGTCGAGAAGAAAGGCCGCAAGACGGAGAGGTTAGAGCCAGAGCTACTACAGCTAGAGGGAGTGGATTCGGTGAGGGAAGTACAGATAGTGAATGGGAAAAACTTGAGCATGAACATTAGATTACTAGTTGTAATTAATGTACTTTAGATATTCCTAATCTTGGTAGAAGTTTTAATTTGGACTTGTTCTATCAATAACGTTGTACATATATCGCGATGGTCATTGATTATTATCACCATAACATGTTGAAAATGGCTGTTGACCATCATGTGATTTATTATGCAAAGAAATATTTGCCAAGACTTTTCTGTACATACCCATAGACAATCTCTTTTCATGAATGATAGGCTGATATCATAATCATCGATTGCGAATTCCATCCTCCACGTCTATACTCTTTATATACAAACCATTGCGACATAGTATAGTGTCTCAGTGACACGCGTTATCATGAAGTTAGTCCGGTAAGAGACTCCCCCGCTCCACTACTTCATTCATCAATCAAAATAATCCCCTTCCTACCTCATCTCCAATCTCCATCGTTCAATTACTCATTCTTTCGCGTAGTTTTCTCATGAAATGTCAAAACGAAACCACAACGATAGAGTTAAAAAACGGCACATTAATCCACGGCACCATCGCCTCCGTCTCCCCCCAAATGAACACATCTCTGCGAACGGCAACAATGACTCTACGAAACAGCACTGCCACGCCGATAAAACTCGACACGGTCAACGTGAGAGGGAACATGATTCGTTATTTCATTCTTCCCGATAGTTTGCCGCTCGACACGTTACTGATTGACGATGCGCCGAAGCCGAAGAATAAAGCCAGAAAAGAGGTTGGAGATCGTGCGCCTAGAGGTGGTGCAGGACCGATTGGAAGAGGAGGGCCGAGAGGAGGTGGAGGGTTTAGAGGTGGAAGAGGAGGTCGTGGTGGTGGAGGTGGTGGTGCGAGAGGGAGAGGAGGAGGTGGTCGATTTTAGTGGAAAGATATTCATGACATTCTAAGAGAGGAAATTATATGTAATGGGCCAGAAGTGTATAAAACTTATGTTTCTTCATTCTATCAAAACTTGACTAGTAGAGCCATGAGACTTGGGAATGTGTGTGGAGATCCTACAGCACTTCAGTTACCGATACTTACACTACAGAGTGATGATTGTATAGTAAAAAAGTCAAAAGCATTATTTATTATCTTCTGATATAACAATGTCAATGGTTGATCATTACATTATACTACAAACATATCTCATTGAACTAAACATATCTCATTGAACTAAACATATCTCATTGAACTAAACATATCTCGTTGAACATGCCTACATGATCACACAACTGATCTCACAACCCGGATCAGACGTTCGAGGTCCTAATCCAAATCTGACACCGTACCTTTCGATCCTGATCATTCTAATATAACGCTCGTCTATCTGATCTCGATGATAACACGCTGGACAATCTCCGTCCGCAGCAGTTGATAAAGGTATTTTCCACATTTTGGCAACACCAAAATACTGACCTTTTGAGAATTCAGGACATGTTTTGAGATTCATTCCTGGTTTGCATGGTTGACGAAGTATGATCCTACCAATACGTGTTAGTTTATCATGTCTCTTTAATAAATAGAGCTTGGAATTATATACCATGAGTGGTCACATCGAACAGATTTTCGATAACGGGTCGAGCACATAATCAATTCCAATTTGTTATAACCATCTAGCCATCTCTCCTTTGTAATTGCGTGAGGTTCTGACCAAGTTCTCGTTGATACATTGGGTTGAATCGTATGATCACCTGAAAGGTCACATGCTTGTCGGTATTATATTGTACTGTGTCCAGTTATGTCGTGTTCACTTCACTTCACTCCGTTCCATCTTCTTGTTGTCGAATTGTCTGCATAAGTTCATACATTTGAGCAATTTGTTGATCAGTCATTTTATCAATCTTTGTCTTGTCCATCTTTTCACCACGCCACGATTCACCTTCGATCTGTTGTGCGTAAGTTTGCCATTCAGATAAAAAGCCAATCTAAAATCATATTACTATAAGAATCTATACAAAGAAGACAGATGAATGACGCTTACAATGTGTGCAGGGTTATCAATTTGCTGATGTCTGCGAAATTCACTCTTTACATATTGATCTCCATATATTCGCATTGCAGGATCGAGTTTATTCCGATGAGCGCGAAGTATACGTCTATACAGAGGTATTGGAGGTAATAACGCCATTGGAACTTGTCGAAGGCCCGCTGATTGCGTACCGATTGCGGATGGGGCGGCTCGTAGAAATCTTGTAGCCGCAAACATCATTATCAAGTAAGGCAATCAGATTATTTGTGGGTAGGTTCACAGTAAGAAACGATACAAATGCTTCTACAACACACAATAAATCTACATACAATTACAAATTCCTTACGAGCCAAATAACATGGTTGTAAAATCCATGTCATCATAGTTCCACCCTTTTACGTACCTTTCCGAACTTCGTATGCAGCCCTGTCAGAAAATTGTCCAACACCTGAAACGTTTGTCGAAAATAAACTTTTGACTGCTTTTTGCTTCTTTTCCATCAAAATTACAATGCGCATCGCACACTCATCGTCGTCAAACATGGTCATCTAAAATAATTACAAACGATGTCGACGTGGGAATTTGGTCTGAGGTTCAGATATATCAATCCTATAATCGTGTAGAGGTAAAAATGCCGAGATTATTAGATCTATCAACCTTATTTTAGCATGACCCAAAAAAAGCACATCAAATGTCATGGTTCCATTAAAATTGCGACGGACTTTGGCAACGCAATCAAAACTACCATGATTATGTTGGTTTCTAGATATCCGGCCAGAGCCACGTGTGTGAACTAATTATTAGAGATAATTCTTCAAAACAACTCTTCTGCCCCGTAACACAACATACAATACGAAACGATAACAATCTACTTTTTATCGATCGATTAATATCAAAAATAGAAATCAGTCGTTGTCCCATATCCCCCACATTCAAAAATAACTTATATGGCGTCATTTCGGGTCGACTCGAACGAATGAGCTCGTAGCGCGAGCGCGCGGAATGGACTTGCTGTCGGACGATGCAGAGCGGTCGGAAGATGAGTTTGCAGGAGATGGCGACTCGATCGCAAGCGATATCGCGCCGCCCGTTCATCCGGTGCCAGCCATGCAGGAAGCGTTTCAGGAGTCGATCCAAGAAGCAGGCGACGCCGAAGATGAAGCTCCGAAACCAGCACCACTAGACGTCGAAGCGCGACGGAAAGCACTACTTGATTCAGAGACGTATGATCCCTCGTGGGCGGCGAGATGGAAACAGAAACCGACGGCGACATGTCATCCAATCACAAAACTCATGAGTCAGATTATATTCGGCCTGCATTTGTTATACCAAAGATCTGCAAAATCAGACGCGGAAGTCGTCAAAATACTGCAGGTTCACGTCGACGAAATAGATGCATTTCTGGAAGAGACCACGGAGGACTTCACTCTTGCGGTCAAGGACATCGAAGAACGTATAGGATTTCTAAAACTGCCCATGTCGCATGTCGAAGTTTTCGAGACGATGTTGGACGACAAGAATTTTCGCAATCAGCTTATAGAAGGCAACGATAAGATCGAGAGGATCATAGAAAGAACTGCAAAGGCAATGAATGCTGCCCTCCTGGATGTACAAAAAGGTGTCAATACAACGCAACAACTGGCAGCATATTTAGATGGAGTCAAGAATGATTGGCCACAAGATACTAGGGATCAAACTGCGATATACATGGCAATGAAGGGTAATGAAGAAGGATGGAGATCTTGTCTGCGCGATTTGCAAGGTAAAGGTCACCAACTTGGAGTGGCTCTTGTTCAACTCGGTACAGTAGTTGGGGAGATGAGCAAATTAGCAGCTGCTGCAAGTCGTAAAAATATGGTATGATATGCAGTATGTTTTGGATTCAAAAAGTCGTACTAACTCTCCTGCCAGTCGAGTCCGGACATCCCGGGAATGGTTGATGTGTCCAATCTTAGACGGAAAAAGATGGACGATGGGTCAAGGAATGGATCGCTGGAAATCCAAAACAAGCCACTTCCGCGAGAACCCGATTCAGTAGGTGTTGCCGTCCAGGCAATGGGAAGTGCTCAAATGAAAGATTCCCGAATGCGCGATCATGGCCCTAGAAATATGCCTTCAAGAGATGGTAGTATAACACAGGGTAGAATCGCAATAGATCAGCAAAGACCGATACAAAATAGCTACCAATATCCTCCTGGTAACCTTCCCTTACGAGACGCTGGTCATCCCAGCGCTTCTCAAATAATACCTCAACCCTCAGATCTGCTCGGTCCAATATTAACACCCGGTCTCGTTGGAACGCCGCAAATACTTATGCCTTTACAAAATCAGAATGTAGCCCGCTATCCTTCGGACCAACAGACCCAATATATGCAAATGTATCAAAGTCCACCTCTGCAGCAATATTCTCAGATAAACATACCTTCGAACATGATCCAACCTGATCAAGGGTTGGGCCGAGGGACAAATACCTTCAACACAGGCGACCCAAGTGCTGCCAACTTCTCAAACGTCTTGTTCCCTCCATTAAGACCAGTAACGCCTCCTACAAGTCAATTGCCATTGCGAATACAAGAACAAATAACTCAACCTCAATACTCCAACAGCCCGCCGAAAGCTTACGCCTGGCCTGCCACTCAGCAAGTGGGTGCCTATCCCAGTCAGATGAGTACCATGCAGTATCCGCAATTGAATGACATGGGTCAATACAATCGGACAGATATGACACCTCAGTCTAGCCACGGGAATCAACCATTTCCAAGTGGTGATATGAAACAACGTGCACAAAATCAACCGCCATCACGAGTTCCTTCTGATCCTATGAGATCGTCCGGTGGTGGTCAGAACCTTCGAATATCGCATGATCAAGGACGTAGTCTATATGAAACTCCGTCGATGGAATCCATGCGGCCTGGACATTACCGCATATTGTCTAGTGAGGCACCAGAATTAGTGCAGAACCTCGATCCTGCAGACAGAACAAAGGCTGATTCTGGGTATGCTACATATGCAGATAGAGGAGTACAACAAACCCCAGGGGATAATCAGCATCGTGCACCATCTCGCGCGGGCACCACCGATATAAGGGTCAATCCTGCAGCATCGTCCACGACAGCCGCTGGCGACGCTGGTCCTTCAGTAAAAACTCCGGCACATTCTCGAGCAAAGTCACTCCGGAACATGTTTAGTCGTATGACGCATACAAAAGACTACGCAAAGGATGTGTCATATGTCTCCATGTCGCCTTCTTGATGATTAGGCCTCTTTTCGCTAACGAGTTTTCTTCCTCATGATAGCATTAAATGCATTTTTAATCATCTCCGAATATTTACAACAGTCATTGCATTTCGAGCGATTTAAAGTCTTTGTCCATACATGTACGGTCATGGACTATTATGAACAAGCATTGCGACGCGAGTTGTCCCAAATACCAGCACATAATGCTAATTTATAATATTCTTTATGTATATCACTAGGCTAATATCACTAGGCTATAATCTTGCATTCAGTCTATTCAATTCTCGTTTCTGATTTCGCTTTTATGATCTACTGTTAATTCCTACTTCTTGTTATCATCAAAGGTAAGTGCGATGAGCTACATAATTCCATAACTGTTCAATACGCTTTATCCACGCCTTCCTTAAAACAACCACGTGGCAGTGATTTCCTTGATCGCAATCAATAACAAAATAGCTTACTTTTTATTCTCTAACGAGGAATGTCTATTTTCAAGTGCTAGCCAGGTCTGAAGGTAAAGAAGATTTTGGAATGCCACTGATGAATTCTTCTTCTTTGGCTGGCTCCGCCGGTCTCATTCAAGAAAATCATACTGGTCAAGTCAGCAACAAGAGTGGCATAAGAGACATGACTGGGGATATGTTAGCTGCTAACAATCCAGCCATTCTTAGCATGCTACGAACTTCTACCGATACGGGAGATCTGGGTGGTTTACCTTTCACCCAAAATCGATTACCTCGCAGAAATGGTCCAACACATAAAAGATCACATATGGCTCGTTTATCTGATGGATCGATTCGAATTAACAATACCGGTTCTGGCTTGCAGATCCCTTCACGTAAGGCAACTCCCTCATCACGGGATGTTAGTCCCGCCGGTCATCGTGGCTCTATCAGTAGTGTGCAGACAACCAGAACGAATCCGACTTCCAAGTCTGATCGTTTGGGTTTAATCGCTAGTCCACCCCCCCTCCGGTATCTACCACAGCATCTGTCACCCTCTTCATTGAACTTTGACCAACGCTCTTACTCCTTGACTGGTCCGCGCATGGTAAATCCGCTGGCTGCACAAAGGTCTGTGGGTAGTCTAAGAAGTCAATTCAGTGCACCTCGTGTTCCAAACCGTCGTGCTCAATATATTGGTGGGACTTATGCACCTCAACAACATACCGGCAGGTCAGGATCACCCACGTCAAGCGAATATCACATGCGTCATCATAATCTGCATAACCCAAGATATATGCAACGCCAACAGTACCCGCAACAGAATGACTTTAATTCCATGCAACCAATGCCTCATACATATTTGAGATATGCACCATCGTCCAACGGCACAAAATCAGCATATAACCAGGTCAACGGTCGGGGTCAGGTTTTGCATGGACCTTCACAGCAGTACATGTATCCTGCCTACAATACAAATTCGTTGCAAAGACCCTCTTATGATTACAATGTACCATTACTCCCTGGCCAACGGATAGGACTATATATGAACGACCAAGAAGACGTTTACGAAGACTTTCGCGATGTGACCCCACCAGAACTGGGTAGCCAACGGATAAGCCCTTATGCAGAAGACCCAATGACTCCACAAGATGTCCAAATGGCAGGGCCTATCATCATCCAAACCGATATCGATGAAGATTTTCATCAGCACGCGGACTTGCATGATGATATTCCAAGCGAGAACGCTGCTTTTTCGGATTATGTTGCATATACAACCAAAGCTGAGAACGCAGTAGTCCATGACGATATGCAATTTAAGGACGAGAAAAATCTTGAAGACGCCGTCATGCAACAAGAGGATTCTGCTGCAGATCGGCCTGTTTCATTGGAGAAAGAGTCTGCCGTCATTCCTTCTAGATCTGCTTCATCACTGGACGCTGCATCGGATAGCAACTCTGGAAGTCTGGTCAAACGTATCAAGACATTGCTGGAAAGCCAAGCGAATAACACGACGCAACATGATCAGCAGCTTCACAACCGTCGAAAAGATGAGTACATTGGCGTAAAGTCCAAGATAGCCTTGGCACAATCCACGGCATTGCATGTGGACATTGATAAAACTGTGCCTGCGCAGCCTGAACATCACTTGAAAGATTCCAGAGCTGGAGTTCGCATTACACGAGAACTCGTAAAGCTGATGACTTCACCTTCTGTCTCTGAGCATGAAACAACAACAGTGGACGTCACACATCAGCATGCTCAGCAGCGCAGTGTTTCATCGGCAAATTCTCCGTCGAGCTGCTCTTTGGTAGATAACCCAGACGATGACTTGTTGCATACTAACGGCAACGTTGAATCCCATAAAGTTCTTGAACCGACCACTGAAAACAAGGAGCCAAGAGTATCCGTTAGTAATCGCTCAGCCGAACGAGAGACGGACTATATTGAGGGACCCACCGATAATGGGAACCAGAATGGAAGTGATCAAATTTCTGTGGTCTTGGCCGATACATACTCAACTCCTGGTGTTCGGTCCCGGTCTAATGTTCACATGCCTGGAGAATTTCCCGACGATATCTCACCAGAAGAGATTGAGCCAGAAATTCCTTCACTTGTTCACTCCACCAATAGTTCACTCTGCTCCACACCGCAAAAACTTGACTTCACCAAGAAAATATCACCCCATCACTCCACACGACCATCTTCGCTCCCAAGTTTGGATAAATCGATTTCGACACAGACAAGTCAGCTTCCAATCGCGCTAGCTGATCCTGACTGCAAAAACACTGTAAAAGGATCTTTAAATAAGGCCGAGCTCAACATTACTGGTCACGATACAACAAACGATGACGACGACGACGACGACTATGATGCCCCTGCTGGAGTCACGTCGGATATAGTCACTGATATAGCAATACGCTTCTCCATCCCTCGTCGCGTCAGTGTAGCGAAGCCAAGCATCGTCGAGGTATTACCAGAGGGCGCAGAAAGCAAACCCGCAGAGAGCAAAACAGGCCTTGATTCACAAAGGCATTTTGCAGAACCGTTGACTGGAATGACAGCTCTCACTATCCAATGTGAAGCAAGACCTGAGGAATCTCCTCAAGTTTCTCCCGCAGAGAAGCCCGATGAGACTTTCCCTCCTACAGTCCAAGGAGCCGATCTTTCCAGCTTCATTCGCCGGTCGTTTCCACGTCGACACTCGGCTTTCTTTCGTGACCGCGAAAGGGATAAAGCCACAGAGAAGGATGGTTCAGTAACTGTAAAGGGCCAGGAAAATAACATCAAGTATATCGAAAACTATGAACGGGAACTAGCTGACCTTACGGAAGAATCTCATGAGGATTCGGTAAATCAAATCAAAATTGCTGATCCAGGTACTGAGCTATTGTCTACAACCACAATCGTGCCATCTACTCATGCCGGTATGTCTTTAGCGGAAATTCGTAATCTTCCATCACTGAATTTCAGCCGCATCAATTTATTTGATCAGTTGAACTCTGCATTTAAGCATAATCATGCCGATCTGGAATTACCCGCTACTCATGCTGGTCTGGGACTACTGACCCTCTCGGGGCCTTCTTCTGCAGAAGCATCTCGTCAACGCCTTACTGAGGCAGAGGGAAATCCAGTTGGTGCTCCGTCGGGAGCAAATACTACTTTTGACATGATAAACGCCCTTCCTATCACCATACTCGATGACGTCCACAATTACAAGAAAGTTACGACTGATGTGGGTAACAATACATGCGTCCAGCGCAACTCAACCATATCAAGTCACCTCGCACCGGAATTGCTTTTAGGAATAGCTTATGATGCCGAGCGACTGACGGTTCCCTCTATCGATGGACTCACCCACCGTCTTTCTGAAATACTTCCATCTTTGAAAAGACTTCATCTCGCAAGTGTTATTGCCGATGAAGATGCGGTCAAGCATACTATTGATGAAATACACCATCTTGGTGAACGACCCACAAGTATGACGTCTGTCCGATCATCAGGTGTATTGAGGTCATTGGCTGCTATTGCTAATGACATTGTCATCAACGGGACACACTCGTCACAGTACTTACGAGCAGCACCCCAAGCTGGAACACCACTCGCTATCCTGCCCGCGACATTTAGTGCTGGGAGTGCTATTCGCCTTGATTCCACTCATGCTTTGGACACTACAGATCTGACAGACAATACGCTAACGAGTCGTGGATCTCAAGCATCACAGCTTCGGCGCGTGAAATCGGAGAATCGTATCAATAGTAAGAATCATTTACCACTTCCACCTATAGTATCGAATCTGCAAAGTCGCAGATCTTTTACTATATCCACACCAGCCTCACGTCCATGGAACTTTGATGAGAATTATCCATGGTCTAGTAAGACTGACAACGTCGAAATTGATTTCCCAACCATGCACAAAGACCGTCAGTCGATCGCATCCGACGTTCTTCGAAAGACGGCAACAATGTCAACACAGCATCTTAACAATGATTTGGATCCATTACAGCTTCTACCAGATTCACCGTCATCTTCAGCATCTGGACTTGAACACCAGACAGCCACTGTCAGTGCTGATACTATGACAAGTGCTCACCATACTAGGAAAATCTCACTAAAGGCAGCTTCGTTACTGGGATCTTTGACAAGACGACATAAAATGACATCACCTCCACGTCCGTCTTTAGATAGTGGCAGGAGTTCAAACACGACAAAGCGGTTGGAGTCGGCCGCCAAAGCCAAGCGAAAGCAATCCAAGGATAGATTGCAGTCTCATGCGGTGGGCGACCGATATCCTTGTACGGCTCTTCAAGCACCCAGTGGATACGATCTAGATGAGGTTCGAAGTTATTTCAGTGATGATGACGACTCAAGGACCAGTACAAGGCCCGCGACCCGCACAGGACGTACAACTACTCTCAAGAAACGTCTAAGCAGTCTCAAATTTCGGGTCCCCCCAGCCATTACTATTTCACGTCCGGCGAGCGAACTTGATGGACATAATACCAACGGGCGCTCAACTCGCACACGCTCGAGATCTGTCGATCAAGATACTTATGGGTTCTCACTCGATAGAAGTCGTCAAACGGATCATGACGCTCTAGAGGACGCGAGATTTGCAAGTGACGAAACAGGATCTCTTCCAGTAATGTCATCAAATAGATGGCAGTATGATACAAATGCGGTGAGCGGTATGGGAAAAGTCGAATTCCGCATCAGGAAGGTTGGTGAGAAGTTGAGAAGTGTCTTTGCTCGTGGCGGAGCTCTACTCCGAAGACTGAGCGGCAAGAATAAGCGCGAACGTCGCAGACGCGATCGCGATGAATGGATTGATGGAAGTATATATTCTGGAACGTAAAGAACTTGATCGCACAACTACGTAATAGTCACAAAGCGAATAATATCAACGGAGGTATACTCGGTGGGCGGACGCCGATGATTTGCATAATTGCCTTTTACTTATCATGCTTTCTTCTTCCTTGCATAATTAAATTTGACAGCGTAGCAATGCATTAGGGATGTACCTCCAAGGTGAGGCAGGCCGAAGGAATTTCAGGTAGAGTATTTGTGTTATGAGTTTGAGTTATCTGCATGTATTTAAATTTGATGCATTTTTCTTGTATGCATTGGTGAGATTATTTTCAAACAGCACGAAACCAAGACGTGTGACATTGATGATTATACAAACACAGCACAAGTACAGTACACAACTTGCCGAAACCATTGACGTTCGCAGATCATTGAACTAAAAAAGAAACTCAAAAAATCAAAACATGATGGGTTCGCGGCAACGGACGTGGCTCCGCGGAGACAATAGTTTGGGACTTGATCCAAGCTTCCGAGCTTCTAATTTCGTACAACTCTTTTGACATGAAAAACAGCTTTCGACTTTACTTTAAAATTTGACACGTTGAGTTCGTTCTACCTTTTTCAGATTGGAGTCGAAACGGTTGCTTTGACATTTTGTGTTAGAACTCCGGTTCTCCATCATACATGCGTCATGTTCGTGTCATTTGAAACCATGTTTTGTATGTAAGAATTTCATACAGAATTTTATACGGTACCGGTTATGAATAATTTCCCAATCATGATCAATTCGAGCATAGTAATGAAACCTGTTTGAATAATACTATATAAAGGCCGTCGCCATTGTCTATTGGGTCGAATAGCTTGGACACTATCCATGTTTGCACGATTGCCAAGAGCAAGAAGGCAAAACTACCGGCAAACTAGCTTGTCGCTCGTACTCCCGGCCATTGGATGTTTCGTAAGTAGGACATATGCAAGGACAAACTCAACTATCAATGCACAGCACTGGTGGCGATATCTTCTCGGTCCTTCTACAGCACCTCTTTTCGGACTTTGAATCTTTTCGGACTCGAACCCCGACGGATTTTCAGGCAATGAGTTTTTTAAGTTTCGTCAGACAGAGCTGGTGGAGTCTATTGCTGATTCCCCTCACCTTGCGACATGTCAAAATTTTGCACTGGTTCAACCGGAGGGGTCTGCCGTACCAAATTTGGGAACCATCGTGATCGGCGCTAGCTCCGACCTCCCTCTCATACATGTTCATTGATGAACGTTGCCTTTTGATTTAGCCTTTGGCTTTTTGCCCTTTGCCTGCTCCCAAGTTCTGGCCATTTGTATTTTTTGCACTGTTCACAAAAACAATGATTCGGATAATGACAGAACCACGCACGTATGGTTCTACCAATTCCCCTATTCTACCTAAAAATGCCGTTGGCATGTCATAGTTCCTTTTACTAAATTTGTCATACTTTATGAAAAGGCTAGGCGAATGTGCAGTTCTCTTGGATAATTTTCAGATTGCTTTTTTAGGTTTCTCATCTCGATTGCCAACCTTGCAATCTCTCTTTTTCCCTATTCCCTCGATTTGTTGGTGGATAATTGTACAAGTTAACGGCGATCTGTAAAGCTTGTACTTTACCGATCCTAATTGCCAAGACGGATCGCACGCATCCGGGTGAACTTGTATCTATTTCCATGACCGAGTTGTGCTAGGACCTTTACTCGACTTTTATTGAAAGCTTTGTGTTTTTATATCATATAGTTACTCTTGTTCTTACATCATTCTTTTCCACTTCCAACTCGTTCAGATCTTACAATGAATTCAGATACAAGACGTTCGTCGGAGGAGAATCACACCACCTCCGGTCAGCGTAAAAGGGTTCCAAAGGCATGTGACTCTTGTAGAATGAGAAAGTGCAGGTGTGACGGGACGATTCCATGTGTAAAATGTATCGAGTTGAATACTGTTTGTGAATTTGGTCAGAAGAAGAAGAGTCAGGACAAGGTTTATCCAAAAGGGTATGTTTTATGTCTTTTTATCGAGAATGAATGTATATTAACGTATCATTTTGTATCTCAGTTATGTAGAAATGCTACATCGTCAACAATCACAACTTATAGCTGGACTTCATCAATCTTACAAAAGGCTTTTGGAAGTCAATCTCTGGCCGGGAGGTTGTCTTCCCAATCATGATGGAAGACCATTAACACATGATCTACTGACTTCACTCGATGTTATTCGACAGACTTCAGGCGACGACGTTGAGATTTTCAACCAAGAAGCTCGACGATCTCATAATTATGTTTCACCTGTCGACATAAGAGATTCATTAGAGGTAGTTCCAAATAACAACGAAGGCCGTCTCAAACGTAATCATTCGTTGATGGAAAGAGTTCCTACCACATCAAGTTCATCATCAGCTTCGCCAATGTCAGAATTCCCATCAAAACGTAAAGATTCTTGTATAGGAGCAACAATGATGCCATCAAATCCACCACCATTTCACGATTATAACTTTGATCCCTTAACGAATACCGTCAATCCATCCATGTTGGACAACAACACTATCCAAATGATGAATCAATCATCGACATCTCCTCATCTATCTAATCTATCACTTTCAGACGAAGATTCAAACATGACCATGCTTTCCGACAATTACGACGGTCAGAATACGATATCCCCATGGTCTTGGTTAGACATGTATAACCAGACTCAACTTGATTTACAACCACAATCACAATCACAACCACAATTACAATCACAACCACAATCACAATCACAACCACAATCACAATCACAACCACAATCACAGCCACAGCCACAACCGCAATATATGAATAATGAACTAATGACATTTATGATGCAAATCCAACAACAACGACTTGGTCTCAACACCAACATCGACTCCAACACCAACATCATCAACAATAACAACAACAACATTAACGACTTTACCTTTTTACCAGAAAAGATGAATAACAAACTAAAAAACAAGAAAAATCGACTGTCCAAAGAGAACAATGATGATAATATCAAGACTACGAATTGTAGTGATATACTCAACGAGCGGACACGAATGAGTGATTACAGTACTGGTGATAGAGACGCGACGCTCATTCCGCTCTATCATCCTCCTGGCTTGAATTATGTTTTGACTTGATCTCTATCAATACTGTAGTAGGGGATATATCTCGAACCATACCCTATAGCGACGAACTTTATGATATCAACACGCTAAAGAAGAAGATCAAGAACAAGGAAGTCAAGAATTACTGTCGTGTTTTCTAGCTTTAAACCGAGTGTTGATCATTGATGGAAAACCGGTCGGATATTTACGTTTTACAGTTTTATTATGTTGTAATCCACTGTCTTATACACGGTCGGAAAAAAAAAGTGTAGTATATAATGAAGTACGATCAATCATGATATTTCCCATCTTGTCAAAAATGTATTTTACTACTCTCACAAAGTACTATCTATCTTTATCCATATCAGGATTGATGGATGAATTACCAGTAGGATTTATATTTGTATTTGCCAAAGGCCGCGTCATTCCCATTGAAGCTCTCCTCCTCTTCACGCCTTCTTGACTACCACCACCACTACTATTATTATTATCTTTCGTAAAGCCCGTTAATCTTCCTAACCCATCTCTTCCTCCAACGTTACTATTCTCCCACAGCACATCCGCGAACCGTCCGTCCATCTCGTCCATCCTACCCTGGACTTCCACGGGCGGCTCCTGGTCAAAAACCATTTGCATCTCGACGTGCGCGCCGAATTGTTCCCAAAAGCCAAGAAAGCCCCACGTTGAAGACCGGCGACGTGTGATTCCAGAAATCCCGCTTTGGCCTTTATGTTCGGCGGTTCTTCGCCACAAAAACCTCCTTTCGTAGAGTGATATGAGCAGCAAAATCGGAGCGTTCAAGATGCGTACGAAAGAGACGTTTAGTTTATGAAACCAACGTGGTGAAGTCAGTAACTTCAGAGGTAACAGGACGAAAAGAAACAAGACGTTAAACGGTGGTGGATAGGAGAATAGAGCGTCGGCTTTGACGCCTTCAAAGGTGAGAACTGCTCGACGGAATTGTATCTCTGCAGATGAAGAGGCGGCGAGTTTGGAGTACGTGTCTGATAGAATCGACACGAGAATCGTTAAAAATAAAGAATTTCCCAAAAAGGTAAAGGCCGTCATCAACATTGGACCAAAGAATGGGTGGAATTGTGGTGATAGTTGAAGTCCTGTAGCGTCCAGACCGAACCATAGATATATCATCCTTTGTAAAATGTTAGTTGTATGTGTCAAAAGAGATATGTAAAAATGTATGTGAAAAGGGTAATAAGAATGAAAAGTCGTACCATTTTGCTATTTCAATAGGTTTGTGAAGTAATGTATCTTGAGATTCATTCAACCATCTCATAGCCAAGACGAATCCACCAAAACACCATGCAGCAAGTAGAATCAAAAACACAAAATCAGCCATCATCGCACGTATGGCTATAAAGATCATATTTTCACTCATCAAACAAAACGCTAAACGAGGTAATAATATCGGAGCGGCAAGTGCCAGTACGTCCAACGCATGTGCACTTTGAGTACCATCGTTATTTATCAACCCACTCAATCTTAGAGCAAAATAGACGCCATAGATGATCAAAAAGGTAAGATCGAGAAACGACCATAGATTTTCGGTATGTACCGACCAACCATGTTCTAAAACCGAAGCGAATTCATCCAAACACCATCCCATGGCATATATCGCAAAGAATAGTTCGGCATTAGTAAATTTCAAATGTTCTGCACCTTGAGAATGGTTTCTTGTAGTCATGGCCAGGATATATAACACAAACAAAGTGATGAATTGACCTGTTTCAATCACGTTTCTGGTTCGAGGGACAATTAATCTATATTGATTAAATAGAGGTGCTCTTCTTGGATCGTAAAGACTAATTCCTCTTCGCTTGTATCGATCTGGAACTAAATCCAACCATGCGTCGGGAGAATAGGTAATTCTACCTCTCCACACCGCATCGACGACTTTTTGACAAGCAGTTGTAGAAAGAAACATTTTGCTTTCGCTCACAATAGCCACTTCGAGAGCCGTATGTTGTCTCTTACGTTCTGATTGGAAGAAGAGTGTCTGGGTTAGATTGACTCCCCAAGATCTGTTTAATTTATTCTCGAGAACAATCGAAGTTGGTGCATTTTGAAAAGGTTCGAATCCAGCAACCAGGATATTTGCTAGTTTTAATAAACCAGATCGACCTGTGTGTTCTTCATCATAACGTCTCAACAAACGTGCTGCTACTATCTCGCATAGGTCAGCTCGAGTAGTAAAGATACTTTGTTGATATGCTTGATAAGTTTGTTCACGAAGGAACTGCGATCTGTTGATAAGTAAACAATAAACCACCGATGCGTCATCTGCATCGTATAAATGTTCTACAAGAGGTCGGACAATCGTTACATTTACCCGAGGAGACATGAGCATGTTAAGGTCGTACGGATCATCTTGTTAATATCAGTTCACATTCCTTTTCTGCTTTGTTAGAAATGGTCAAGACTCACGCACCGATACTGGCGATAATCAATCTCCGAATACGATGGATAGTCGTATAGATCGGTAAGTGAGAATGGGGATTAGGAGCCTGTGGATCGTCATTCTCTCGTGGAGGAAAACAACCATCATCATCAGCGAGATCCTCGGCTCCGAGTAATGTTTCTTGTTCTTCACTCGATCTTAATAATCGAATCGCTTCACTTATACTTCTACTACTTTGATCTCTACTAAAAAGATCTGGTCTCAATATGGATTTTCGAGTAGGAATATCCAAGGTTAATCGATCTGACGTGTCGGTCCTTCGAACCGTCTTGGGAGAATCATCCTGTTCTTCCGGAATTGCAAATCTTGCGGAAGGTTTGTGAATTTTGACAGTAGGACTATCTGTCGACATGATGATTGTATTATTGTGTTACATGTGAACTATGGTTAATACGGCTATGCATCTGTCGCCTGCAGCACGATTCCAACACAGATCCTACTCCTTTAACGTGTATCAATCAATTGTCTGCCTTTCTATCTGTGTTTGGTTACCATTTTCCCCCTCTATACACGTGACTTTTACCATTTTGCCCTTTTACAATTCCAGCTTCACATGCATATGAACATTACCCATTCAATCTAATAATAACGAGCATCATGTCGACGAATCTACTAACTCGGTCTCTCTCCCGCTTCTCCCCATCACCTCTTCAGACCGTCATCATCCGTTCGAGAACATCCATTCGATCACAATCCACAATCGTCACACCTGTCACACCCGTCATTCCCGTACGGAAACCAGTCGGTGCTTTTCGAGGAGGGTAATTCTCCCCCCTCCCATTTTCTATCCTCTAACAGTCGTTTCTAACAAACAATTTCCCAGACTCCTCGGTTTCTTTCTCGGCACTACACTTGCCGGATCAGCGCTTTATTATCACGTAATCGAAGAATATAAACTCAGCAATGAACTTTTGACACAGGATATATATGTATGTTCTACCCTGTCATCTAGAAACCTCTAGTACTTATCATGATTCATATTAGACTTTACAGAATACGGTGCAAAAGGTCGAGATTCATATGAGAAATTTAGAAGAAAGGGCGGGTGTGAAAAGGGGAAGTAATTCGAGGAATAATATACTCGGTATGGTCAAGCAAAAAGGTTCAGGGGAAGAGATTGATATTGCTGGAGGTGGAGAAGCAGAAGAACGATCTTGATATGATAATACGTCCATAAAAAATAAAGAGAATGGTCAGATATTCGAATGATTTACGATTCTATTTCAAAACCTTGAAAACAAAAGAATAGGTACCATGTATTTATCACTGGTTTCAATCTGTTATCAAGACCATTGTCATACCAGGTAGTATTCCCTCAATCACAGTTTGACAAACAACAAAAGAAAACCAAAAGTTGTGCTTTAAAAAGGTGGAAGATTGATTCAATATACTAGCTAAATCATGATATAATATTGCTATATTTGAAAAAGGCACATTTCGCCTCGAAAAAGAGAGTACTACAAAAGAAAAACATTACTGTAGACTTTGATTAGGATATATCCCCCTCAATTTACTCATCTCCTTCTTCCTTGTCCCTCTGGTCCCAGATATCATTTAGAAACATTCTTCTAGATATACCACATTGAATCACGAATATTACCGTCATTCGGCATTGGCAACAAATCAGCAACTTGTGAAGGTGTACTTGATGCATCATCATCATCAGTAGTCGATGCTGCAGAAGGGGTATTTTGTCCAAAATTGCGATCATGATGACGGGCTCGTAAAGCAGCGATATCTGCGTAATAAACCGCCGGGAACAGTGATACAGGAGTTGTCGATCTGATGAATTGATAACAATGTTCATAAATAAGTGTCTGAATCATCTCATTTGGTAAGTTTGGTTCGTTCATGAGAATGTGGTAATGTGTAGGTCTTGCTGTTCCTTTGAGAGCTGCGTGTGAGCATAAGAAAAAGTCATTTTCATAAGGATGAGTAACAGCAGTTTCGACCAGAGTTCCAGGCAATGGGTTACCATTCTTGTCAGCATCATTTCCTTTAGGAAACATACGGATGTGATGGCGTTTGGAACAAATAATAACCACAAATTTAGTAGTGTTATTTGGAACAAGAGATGCCAAAACTTGTTTCATGTCTCGAACTTCCTGAGTAAGAACAGCAGCAAATTGACCCTCACTAACACCATCTCTAAAATAGAAAATTGTTTGTGGCAGTTTGCCACCTGCCACATTCTGCATCCAGGAGGTAACCATAGGTTTCCAGATGGTCTGCCAATTGTCTGGCGCGACCATTTCCACACGATAGCCATTTGTGTTTGTCCCGCATGCATATCGCGTTGCCAAAGTGTCCATGGAATTTGTAATAGCTGCAACAGAGGACATTTGCTCATCAACACCCATGGCTTGACCACGAGGAGCAGGATGTGTGACGTCTGCAGCGACAATCATTGTAGGTGTGCTAAAGATTCCAGTAGGACCCTTTGTCTTTGGTCCGATTGCTCGTGCGGTTGTTCCACCCAGTTTAGCATTGAATTTCATGAGGACGTTCGAGATATATTGTGCTTGACATTTTTGTATATTCGCGTATTGCATACATTGACTGACAACACCGAATCTACACTCGCATGACTTTTTGATTCTTCCATAAGTTTGACTGTCCTTAGTTGGCAAGATGAAAACCAGAATCTGCGGACGAGTTTTGAAAAAGTTACCAGTAGCTTGCCATGCTTCGGCAACAGCTTGCCCGGCGTCAGGACTAGAGGGAATATGAACATAAGGTGCTTTAGCTTCGACTCTACCGCCATGGCCGATATAAGTCTTGACAAATTCCGAGATGAAACGGTCGACAGCGGACTTGTCCATTGGTGATCGTGGTGAAGAAATCACGCAGACTCCCCATGATTTCAGAGGTTGTCGATTGGGCGTGAGGAATTTTTTACCACGGAGATCCCAACGCCCAGATGTACGAGGATCATTATCACCGTTGGCAAAGGTGACTTTTGGATTTGGAATGAGTCGTGCTTTGGCAGTGACCGGAGTATTGTCGATCTTCAAGCCATATCCATTGAGATAGGGGTCATTGTTCCAGTCGAGAAGTTTCAATCCATTTTGGACATCCTGCCAACGAGTTGGTGGAGGAGTGACTGCAAATTTGATCATTTGACTCGTCTGACGTTCATCAAGCTTGAAGACATATCGTTGATTCTCTTTCAAAGTCAAAAGCTCCAGAGGCAAGACACATCCCTTTTTGGTCATTTTGACAAGAGGCCAGTCAGGGTATCGAAGTTTGATCTTGTATTTATTCAAGAAATATTGAGCAATTGTTGTGAGAGGCTGTGAACCAGGAATAGTTACTTGTGACGGTGTTTGGTCGAGAATCTGCTCAATGACATACGAGATGACTGAACCGGTATGCTTTGCCTCAACGTGAAGTCTTCGGAGTCGCTTCATATCTTGTTTCGCACGAGGATTACGAAAGCGTTGAACGATTTCTGATTCTGCACGAAGTCCAAGAACAGCAACGACAGCGGAGGAAAGAGGACCGGCCGACCAGAATGTGCCGTTTGCAACATCTACATTGACCGTCAAAGTATTTTTAAGACCATGCGCAATTCGCATCGATTGATAAACACCTTTGAATGCTTCCGCTCCAGACCCAAGTGAAAAACGTTGTTGACCTTGTTGGAAGAAACTTCTTTTGATGGCGGTGAGTCTTTGCGAAGGATATTCGCGAAGAAGATGGTCTAAGAAGTTGATAGCCTGAAGACATTCTGAACCAAAGTCTGCTTGTCCGGTTAAATATGCCGAAAGTTGATCAAACTTTACGACAGCAGCAGGGCGTATAACGATACGCTGTACGTTCGATCGACTTGAAGTCGTTGAAGGAGCTCGTCCTTCTTCTTGATCGAGGTCGACGTTGATACGTACCTCCTGCTCAAGCTTTTCTGTGGACCATGCGATCTTGGCACCATCAAAAATCCAGCGAACGGGTTTCGGAAGAGAATCTCGAAGAGATTTCGACATCCAAACTTTTTTCACCAGGGCTCTCTTCTCATCACCAGAACCGATAAGAACCTACAAAATTGTTAATCATGGCACAGTGTCCCCAACAGAGAAGATGCTTACGTCATATTGATACACTGGAGCGGTAGGCATGGCAGATACATTGAAGGTATTCAAGCCAACAGTGATTTCACGACCGAGAGTTGAAGGGTTGGGTCGTTTTTGAATTTGAACAGGAGAATTATTGACATGAGCCCACATCGTGACTCCAGCATCGATATTGCGATTGATCGTCAATGCTTGTGACGTGGGTGACTGATTCCCAGAAATTGGGGTAGCGGGAACACTCGCCATGATGGATATTGTTCAAGCTGAGATCAGTCAGCCTTAGCCATAGTCTGATGATAAAGCAATATCAATGAAGGACTGAAAGAATCAATCCTTTATATATTTTTTATAAAATGAAGTTTCTTGGTGAATAAGAAGCAGAGGATGAAGGTTGAAAAAGTTGGAAGAAGGAAAAGAAGAAGAACGGACGAGAAGGAAGATATTTACACGATCGCCAAGACTATTCGTAAAGTTGACAGTGATTCGCAGCTTTAGTGAACAATAAATGAAGTGAATAGTGAATAGTGAAAGGTGTGAAAAGTGAAATGTGATTTCCTTTTTGCGGTGAAATTTACCAGTGAAGAGAATCACAGAGCGAAAGAAAAAGTCGCAAGCTCAGTAAAACTTGTTGAACAGAAAGGAGATTTACTCACATATGATAAGCTGGTGCTATTCAATCAAATAATGTTTAGTGTCCAATGCAATATTGAATCGTATGTGATGTAGTAACTATGAAGCTGAAGAACCAGATACACTTCAGATAAAGATTAAGATGTGACGGGGCAAGGTTGTGAGAGGTTTGACCGTGATAAATTGATAAGTTGATGTGAGATGGATATGTTATAAACTCTAATATATCTTCAAATAGATCTTGGTAAAGTCTCGTCAAAGATGTCGTGAAATCGTCTTCGTGAAGACAAAGTATGGATTCGACAAAATGATATGAATGATGACGAATCGACTCGTTGGTAATTGATATAGGTTGACAAGATGTCTTATTTCGTAATCAAATCCCTTGCTGAATACATCCAAGTCAGTCTACGCGTGAAGAAAAGGAGGGGTCAAAATTCACTTACAATGTAATGAAGGTGGATGGAATCGACCAATGGTCAGAGAGGATCTCTCCAGATGGCCAGTAGAGCTCACAAACAAATTCAATAAGCGGTGGTAGGAATCTCAGGGAAAGGTGTTGAGTTGTGAAAAGGAGGAATGTAAGGGTTGAGGAATGTCTTTATATATATGAGGAATACAGGCCGTGAATAAAAAAAGTCAATTCAACAGTCGGTGGAATGCTGACATGTGTGGGGAAAGTGTGTGCTGGCTTGGTGTTTTTTGTGGGGAAAATGGTGGGGTAACAGTGTAGCACAAACATCGTCATTACTATCAGGCTTTGCTACGGTAGTACGATCACGAAAGGCCACGAGCAACGCGGGTAGGTAGTAACATTCATGCAAAGGTATTGATATTGATTCCTAAGTGTTATACGCTATATTTACATCCAAATACGTCTTTTTCAAGTACTATAAAGATCCGATGCATTATCGGCTGAAAGCCAATCCTATCGAAATTGTTCAGCACTCGTACCGCATGGAGTTATGGGCAATTCATTTTGACCTACCTGTACCCGGCAACGTTGCCTTTGACATGTCCACCCTTTGTATCAACTCGACCATCTTTGACGGTTCAAAGCGTGTTTGATCCCATTGTCGTGCTGGCGGTATTACTGAGAGTAAATGCAAGATAGCTGCTGGCAATGGCTTCACTCCTGGGGCTTGAGTCTGCTGCATAGTTGCCAGTTCGCGAGCTTGTCTTTGCTGTTGTTGCCGACGACCAGCAGCACCTTTGAGTGGCGATTCTCCCCTGATTAGCTTTCGCGCAGGAAGTTCAGCATCTGAATCATCAAGTGGTCGCTTGGGAGAAGGCGCATATCCGTTCTGTACAAAGGAAGGCCCTTCAGTGGCTGGAACCGCAGCTTCGGTTGTGGGTATCGCATCTAAAATATCGTCTGCAGACCTGATCTGCGATAAGCTGAGTATTAATTCCACAGAACATGGGTCAAAGACTGGCGGACTGATGCTATTTGCACCAAATCTTTGAGTGAAGATTGACAATAAAGGATCTTCTGGAAAGAGTTCCATCATTCGCTTCTCTGTCTTTGCGATCTGAGAAAGCTCACCAAATTTTGATTCCCAGCTGTGAAAGTATGCAAAGAGCAACTTGGTGCGTGGGATAGTAGTAGATGATAATGTCAGACGAGCCACGGTTGTCTCAAATACGGCTCTTGCATCTGGATATCTAATCAGGACGATTCGACGATCATAACATTCGTGTACTTACTAGTAGAATCTCCAATCGAAATGAGAAACTTAATGTGCTCAAGGGCAAAGTTTTCGTCTTCAGGAAAAAGCTTCATGCCTAGATTAAAAATCTTTGTTGCCGCGGGATCCCTGTAGCAATGATGCTCCATTAAAGCTGTAGCTGCATGACAATCTGCCAAGAGTCTACCTCTTAAGCGTGCCTCTTTGAAAACGCCGCGCATTCCGCCTACTTTTTCTGTAGGTTTACCCTTGCCTTGTATCCGCCGCATAGCTCGCATTAGTGCAATCCAGAGATAAGTGATTGTTCTTGAAGCCACACGTATCTGATCTGCGTAGTTGGCTTTGACAGCGGTGATTTCACTTTCCTTACGTGCCACTCGAGTCAATGGTTTTGCCAAATCACCGTCGGCATCATCCTCTCCATGTCCATCCGGTTGTTCTGGTGTCGGTTCACGTGAGGCTGTTGTATCTTGCGCGTATGACTCCTCAATGACAGCCAGTGCAGACTTTTCACGAAGCACAAGTTTATCAACATGTTTGTACAGCGAGTTCAACACACCATCGATCGGGACACGGACAGCTTGACCGCGCTTGACCAGGCTGTCTTCCCCATTCTCGGCCGGCGTTGTTTGTTCAATGTAGTCAGCCTTCCTCAATCCAAGCAGAACGCTTTCGGGATTTGCTTGTAGCCCATCGTCAAGAAAGGCGATTGCTTCAGTGTCCAACCCAACGCTGAGGCACCACTGCGCAGCATCAAACCAAATCGTAGGGTAGAAACGTAGTGGCATCACGGCTTGACGATACACGTATAGTATACGTTGATTAAACGCTTTCACATCTTCATCCTTCAGTACTAATGGATCTTCTTTTTCCCACTCGATCCATCTTCGCCATGCTGAAATCTGGGTCTGATAGTTTTCATAACCGATATAATCTTGATGAGGTGGTAATATTGGTGTAATGCCGCGTCTGAGGTCTTTTGTAAGGGTTTGTAATGCAGTAAACGAACTTCGTGCAGTCATGTATGCAGGAGACTTTTCTTGTAACAACTTTCTACCCTATTCACGTCATTCAAGTCAGCCCACATTGTAAGAGAACTGTTCAGAGATACTCACCGTTAACTTGTTTAATCCCATTTCAAAATTATCATACTCCTTCCATAGACTAGTGACTGCAGACATTGGCGCACATATGGCCCGTTGATAAGCTTTTCGAAGTAAATCCATTTTCTGAGCATCTTGCCAACCAGAACCTCCTAGATTACCTGGGCCAGATTTGACAAAGGCTATATAGTCGTGCCACAAACTACCAGAGTCTTTGTCATTTCCCACTTGATTCACAACAAATTCGTAAGCTTGTGAGACTATTTGACGGCCTTGGCCTGACGCGTCAGTCGCAATGTCATTACGTCGACGAACATGATCAAGATAGATAGTCCATAAAGGTATGCTCTGCACTTTGAGAAGCGACATGTTGAAGATGGCCTCTAATCGAGGTAAATCATCAAGCTCAAGCTCCATGCGAGCATATGTAACCCATTGATCAGCCTATTGATTGAGTAAGCAACTGTCATGGACGTTGAAATGGGAATTAGAAACACGGACCGCAGTCGGAAATATGTCGAAAAAGCGACCATATACTTTTCTTGTCTCATCATACTTGCCCTTTGACTTGTAATAAGATATTAAAGCGTTCCATGCCTCGACATCACCTTTCGGATCTTCTGCAATGCGATCTTCTAGTTGACCAACTATATCATTGGGTAAACGTTTAGAAAGAGATGTAGAGGAGACACTTTGCACAACAAAAGAATGAGAAGGCATTTGAGGGGAGTGAGGTGCAGAAATGACGGTATTACCATCATTTCCAGTCAAATTTTTCACCGACTCGACGACTGGAGCTGTGGCAATGCCATTAGATTGGACTGGAGGAGCAGAAGAAAAAGTAGAAGGAGAAACTTGTGAAAAGGCATTAGAATCATCAAGAGTGGCAGGAACAGAAAGATTGTGCAATGTATTTTCAGCCATTGAAGAAACTTCTTGTTGTGCTGGCTCGACGCTTTCTAAGGCTACAAGTCCATTTGTACCGCCAATGACTGGCTTTTGTGTATCACCACTCTCTTCATCGCTATCTTCAGTATAGAAGCCACTGACCATTTTAGGTTTTTGTGCAGTACTTGAGAGGACTGATGCAGCTCTTGATAACCCGTTGATTGGTGGTATCGTCAAAGTTTCATCGTTGTCTTCTAGCTTCATTATTAGCGCAGTTGCAGGCTCTATTGAGCCGAGACTTTGACGATCCCAAATTACATCTGATGTTTCCGTTCGATTATCTACAACTTGATCCGGTAACAAAGTTTGACCTGTTTCGAGCTGAGTTGGAGGTTGTGTTTGAATGGCTTCTGGTTGTACCGATGATGCATCTTGATCAGTTCGCTCTGTATTATGCGCTGCGATTTGAATAGAGGGAATTCCAGCGGTAGACATGATTGTAATAGTTGAGTGTTAGATGAATGTTAGAAAAGGTCAAAGCTGCGGAGCATGTGTGAATAATCAGCGCAATCCTCGTGAAAAGTGTTCAAAATCGTGTGAGACTAGAAGTCAGTAATCTGCTCATTCTTTCTAAAACAGCAGTGATAATGACAATGATCGTGAATGCGATTAGGTTGTGTGAGGGATGTTGTTGTCAGGTCCTCGAATAAAAGTTGGAAAGTATGAACTTATGCGACCGGCCCGAAGTCCCGACCGTATGTTTATAAACAGCTGTAAGTTACTGTATAAAACTACAATACATGACACATAGCATTTGTAAATAATACATGAGCTGTCATGTCTATCAATGCTGTAATGACTGCCATATGATCCTTCAACCTTCGAAATAGCAATCATGCCAACGATATCACTTCCCCAAACCTTCTCATCCACCCTCAATACAACCAATTCTGACAATGCCGAACAAGCCTCTTCCGCTTCGAGCAATGGCCCTTTTGCATTCTCTTCTTCCACGAACCGAGTGAATCGGGATCCTCTCCTCCGCCAGCCCGGTAATCCATACTCTCAAGCTCTCCGCATGCCACATTTTTTCAAACGGCTGTTTAAATTCCCGCAGATGGATTTCGAACTTGCCATTTGGGAAATGACCAGTCTGATCATCGCTCCCAAAAAAGTATTTAGGAATGTCGTCTATCATAAACGTGTGTCCTCATCCTCCTCCCATATCCTTTTCCGTCGTATTTTCTCGAGATGGCTAATGTAAAGGGTAGAAACTGGAAATACATATCACCGCGGCGATCCATCATTCACCTATCTCCTCTCATTATTCCTATCTCTCACCGCTGTAGCATGGGCGTTGGCTTATTCCACGCACATCATATCTGGATCATTCCTGGCCATGATCGTCTTTGTAGGATTACAGTTCCTCGCTACATCACTCATAATGTCTGCATTTATGTATTTTTTCGTCGCGAGGCGTATCTTGACGCCAGGCAGTAAGATTGGGAATTCAATCGCGCGATTCATGGGCAGGAGAGGATTGAGAGGAAGATTCGGTGCTGTGGACGGAGGTGTTGGCGCGAGAGAAAGGAATGTTGGTGGAAATGGAGATTCAAATGCAGGAGGGCTGGAATTCGGATATTGTTTCGATGTAAGTCACCTTTTTATCCTGAAAGATAAGATGAGAAGGCCTGATGAGAGTTTGTACAGGTTTCGATCCGAGCTTTCTTTCCCGTGTGGCTGTTCCTTTACGTTTTACAATTCTTACTCATGCCTGTTATATGGAATGAAAGTTTTTTGGAAAGGTTTTTCGGCAACGTGCTGTATTTGTTAGCCTTTGGATATTACTTTGTCATTACATTTCTAGGTTATAATGGTAGGTTCAGCATTTCTATCATATAGGTGGAGTTTCATACTGATTTTGATTAATGTAGCTTTGCCATTCTTACACAATACAGAAGTCTTATTAGCACCTATATCGTTAGTCGCTTTGATATGGCTGATAAGTATATTCAAGTTCAATTTACCTATCAAATTGGCACCGATATATTGGTCCGGTGCAAGTCTACGGATAGATTAAAGAGTCAAGTTTTGTAGTCATGGATATCAGTAAATACATAGACCATATTATGCTTTTATGAATATATACACGGAGCTTATTTTTTTCAAAATATACACGATGCTATGACTAGATAGGCAAAGTCCTTTTTTCTTCAAACTCTTCATATATCTGAATCTGATCGCCTGATTGAGCATCGGCCCATTCTTCAAAGGCGATACCACATTCGGTCCCCTTTCTCATCTCGGTGACATCTTTCTTGACATTTTTCAAAGACGTGATTGTACCTATTATCTCGAATTAGCATCAACGTGATTCGTAAGCGGTATGAGAATGTCAAACTTACCATCGTAAACTTTATTCCCACCTCTTGAAACTCTAACTTTACTTCCCCTCTTCACCTCACCATTCTTGACTCTAGCTCCAGCAATTCTCGACGTCTTCCTTCCTCCAAGCCCTATATCGAAACATTTCAAAACTTCGGCCTCGCCGACGACTCTTTGTTTGACAATCGGCTCGAGCTTCTCTTCCAATACATCCTTGACTTGTTCCAAGACGCGATAAATTACGTTTTGCTCTAGGATTTTTACTTTTGCATTTTCGGCTTTGGATGCAATATCTCCGGATGGTTGAGGTTGGTTAAAGGATATAATGTGACCTCCAGCTGCGTATGCATGGTCGATATCGAATTGAGAGACGGGACCCACGTTCGAACGAAGGATACGTGGTGAACAAAGTGGATTGATGAGTTGTTGGAGGTAGGACGCGACTGCTTCTGCAGAACCTGAAACATCGGCTTTGATTATAAAGGGGACTGACTTGATGTCAACGGGAGACGACTGTGGTGTAGTCACAGATGATGCTAAAGATGACGTGTCCTGTGATTTTTCCTTGTCGCGCTTTTCTTGTTCGACTCGTCGGAATTCGTTGATGGCAGTAACGTCTTCAGCAAGTTTACTCCGTTCGGTGATTGTTTCTCGATATTGAACAACTTCTGTAGCACGTTGTTCACTGTCAGTCTCAAGGACGAGATCTCCTGCGATAGGTTGATCTCGCCATCCATCGACTTCGACTGGAGTACCTGGCCCTGCTTGATCAATGTGGATTCCGGCTTCGTTTTGTAACGTTTTTACACGGCCCCAAGTTTGTCCAGCGACAATAATATCACCTGGGGCAAGTGTCCCGCGACGAACAAGTACAGTAGCGACTCTACCCGCGGCTTTTGTGGTAGCCTCCAATACCCAGCCCTCCACAAGGCCATCGACTTCAGCACGATGGTCAAGTATTTCACTAAGAGTGGATACTGCTTCTTCTAGATCATCCATACCCTGACCAGTCTTACCACTTACAGGTATGACTTGTACATCACCACCATATTCTTCAATCTCAACACCATGTCTAGCAAGATCTTGCTTGACGCGATTCAGATCAGCTTCTGGCTTGTCGATTTTATTGACGGCGACTATGATTGGTACTTTGGCTTCTGTTGCATGTTTTAAAGCTTCTAAAGTTTGTGGTTTGACACTGTCATCAGCTGCAACTACAAGAATGACAATATCAGTCACATTTGCTCCTCTCTTACGCATAGACAAGAAAGCAGCGTGGCCTGGCGTATCCAGAAAAGTGACTATTTTATCGTCACTCATTCGAACGGAAAAGGCACCGATATGTTGAGTTATACCACCATGTTCCGAGGCAGCAATACTAGATTTACGTAGATAATCCAAGATTGTTGTTTTACCATGATCGACGTGTCCCATAATTGTAACAATAGGTGGTCGATTGGGTAAATTGGAAGGATCAGCCATTTCCGGACGTGCGGTGAGATCTTTACTTTGTACAGTCACATCGTCCCCGCCAATGACAGGATCGAAATTATACTCCAATGCAATCAAAGAAGCATTTTCACCAGAGAGGACATGATCGTGAGCTGTCTCATTAAAGCCAAGATCTTGCATCCTGCGAACAAACGATGTCATCTTGACACCAAGAGTCTGTGCAAGCCTGGAAACAGTAATGAAATGGGGTAATGATATACGAGTAAGAGCGGAAGCACGTTTTGCGGCAATCGCCACTTTACGATCTTGGTCGGCCTTTCTCTTCTGATACTTTGCTTCTCGTTCGCGTTGTCGGCGCTGACGGATTTGTCGTAGTCCTTCAGACTCTTCGAGAGTTTCTGCCATGTCATCACGAACTTGTCTTTGACCAAATTTAAGACCATGCCTGGTAGGCTGGTCATCATCGTCAATTTGGGCGGACCGTGCTAGACGCTTATTTTTATTCTTACTAGGCTCGTACACATCATCCATATCATCCTCGGAGTTTCTTCGCTGACGAGTTCTGCGGGATGAACGATCGTGTTCGAAAGTTCCAGCGGAATGACGCGATCTCGTTGAGTCGGCTCTATCATTTTTAGTATTTGCCCAATGATCAGCTCTTGATTCACGATGCTTGGTCTCTACTTCTGATCGCTTCTCGGGCTGCGCATGAGTCGGATCCACGCTATGCTGACTCGATTCAGATTGCTTGGAATATGGTGCAGATATTCCAATTTTCATTGCTGTCTTGCGGCCGTGGTCCTTACCCGTAAGCAGCTTTTCTTCAAGGTCGTCCAGAGCCTTCAGACCAGCATCAGCGGTCGATTGTGAAGAAGTGGATGTGTCGTCATTCTGTTTTTGGGGACATAGAAAGGCTACATGGCCAGGCTGACCACAATGTTTGCAGATGACCTGACGCTGTGGCTTTTGCTCCACCCGACCAAAGGGATTATCCTGGCGTGTGGCTGTAAATCGGCTATGATCGACATTTTGATTGATCTTGAAGTCGTAGATATTGCCACGGGTCGCAGTTGACGTTTTCACTGGCCTTGTTGGTAATACCTTGTTATATTCTGGGTACTTGAATGGATTATCCTCAAAGCTGCTGGTTGGAGTAGCCTTTCTGACAGCTTGAGTAGGTGTGAATCTTCCTATCGAATTTGAGACTGTATTATTATCATCTTTCGGTGGTATAGGATCGGTAGATTTGGATGTCGCGTCAGATACGGCCAAACCTTTAGGTTGTAATGTAGATTTGTTCTGTGCTGCTTGCTTCTTGAGCAGTAGTTTGATCAGAAGATCCGTTTCTTCTGTGGAAAGTCCGTCTACTTGTGAATCAGCAGTGTCCTCTGATTTTTCGTTTGAGATTGTCTCAGCAGGTGTCGATTTTAAGATAGGAGTTGGGGTTTCAATTGGAAACGTTGCTTCCATTCTATCTTGTGGATGATTAGACATCGGTCCATGATCTTCTCGACGCGATTTGAGTTTCCTTGGTGTGTTACCGAATAGAGATGTCAGCAGTTGCTCATTACCTAACCGATTTGGTCTAGGATCTTGCATTTGCGATGCCTGTCCAACTTCTGTTTTATGTTCATTCTGCTCTTGCCCAATGTTGCTACTCAATCGCTCTCGTTCCTGTATCTTGGCCTCTTCTTTCTCTTGTTCTTGCTGCTGGCGATTTTTCATAGATTCCTCGACTTCTGGAGGCACTTCTGGTATATCTGCACTCGCCCACTCATCGTCATTATTTCCGGTCTCCTCTCCATCAAGACTTTTCCCTGACGTCGCAGGAAAGGTTGCAGACATCGCAGGGAAGTTTGCCGGCGTCGGAGGAAAGTTTGCAGCGCCAACCTGATTCGCTTTCTCCTTGTTGGAAACAGAATCTAATCGTGGCATTCGCGTAAGCTTCATTTGCTGTTGTATCTTTTGTTGCACATAATCCTTGGAATTGGTATTCACATTTGACGTATCATTTCTGACCACTGGACTTCTTTCTGTTGCTATGGAACGGTTCGCCCTGAAAGGATTGTGTTGATCGTACGGAGTTGTCCCATTTTGCTGTCCGCCGCTGACGCCGTGAAAATGTATACGTGGCCCTCTAGGTCTTTGCACCGCCTCATCCGTCCTATTATCTTGTCTCGGCCTTGTTATGTTCGGTCCGGCATTGAATAATCGTCGTGATGCAACTTTATCATCTATTTCAACCGATCTCCTGTCCACTTCCTGCTTCAATTCCCTTGCTCTTACTTCAGCTTCTTTCAAATCTATCTCTCTTCGCTGTTTATCCCTTTGTAAGCTTTTTCTAGCAAGTTCTTCCACACTCAAAAAAGATTCCTGTAAAACATTGTCCTCCAAATAATTGGATTTCTCCGACTTTGATGATCTGGATGCTTCATTGGAAATCGAGGTGCTGAGATTTTGGCTTCGTGGGGTATTGTCTCCTAGTAATGAATTCCGGGATCGTATCCTGAGCGATCTCGAAGAACAGAAGATGCATATACTTTGCGCCGAAATCTGCAATTGTTAGTGATTATGAAATATATATAGATTACAAGGAAAGTTACCCTTGAAGATGCATGACGTCGCATAACTATGAATTATCAAACACGTCCGAAATATAAAGCTATGCACATAATCAATCAACCGCCACAATGTCAATAATTGAGCATAGTGCCTCTTCTAAAAATTATATTCGAAGAAGAGATATCTATTTAACTCCGACTAAACGCCGGGAATGGTTATTTGAAATCACGTGCCTACTATTCAACCAATTCTAGTCAAGTTGTAGACTCGTAGCAGGGAGCTATAGTCTACTATACTAATTATACTATGAATGCTTGGGTATCATACTTGATAAATGTTAAATATATTGCCTAACTATGTCATAAGCCACATAGTCTATATGTAGATATTATCACCCACTAGTCAGTGTTATTCTAGTTTCTGACTATCGGCCTTCCGTCGAGTTCATGAGGTGCATCCTGCATTACTTCATCAACCTTGTGGTCTTGTGGCTGTGCTTGTGATTGACGAGCAGTCGTAGTCGATGGAAGATTTCGGCATACAGTCTGCACAAACGTATCACTAGCATCGTCTTTGACATAGACGGCATATGTTGGAGTGCCTTGCTGCCACGTCTCTGCATCATAAATGTCATTTACATTCTTTAATTCGTCAACTTTCTCGTCGTTGTATGTCCGCCACATCTTCTGAGCATTGTCGTGAATGCAACTCCAGTAATGGCCATGACCGTGGCTGCCTCTATGGAAGAATACAGCATGTAGGCGATAGCGTATCTGTTGGTGAGTTGCAAAAGGATTACCTATCTGTTGTTGTAAAGATTTTATTTGCGCGTCAAGCGTGGCTAATTGCGCCTTTTGTGCTGCAGCAATAGCATCGAGATCGCCTGCGACCGAGTCATCAATGTCTATCCGGGCGATATTGAGACTTGTCAGCGTCTCGTTACTGCTATGCAGATTTTTGAGATATTTGGCTGCCGTTTGAAGCACAGTCGGACCGTTCATACCCATGTCATTCTTTTCAATAACGTCCTTCTGTGCCTGTAGGACGTCCAATTGCTGACGCGATGCCCAAGTTGCTCGCCGTTTGTCCATGATATCAGAATTGTCCCACTCGTAGTATTTGTCGAGATACAAATACTCTTCGAGATGTAATTTATGGTCAAGTTTAACTTGTCGATTACTTTTACGATCATAAGTGATTCGCGGAATATTGACTTGGAAGATGGGTGGGAGTGTTTTGAGTGTCCTGAACTGTTTAACTCGCTTTTCGCCATATTCAATAGTTTGTAACTCAAAAATCTCGTCGAGAGCAGTATAAATATCCGTCGGACGAGTTGGAATGTTCAGCAAAATATTTAGATGATAATCGTCTCTAGATGTGATTGACCCATCTTCTCCCAATGTTTTCTCCGAAACGCACATATAGAATATGTCACGGAAAGAATCAAGTTGTTCTTCTCTTGTATCCATGCCGTTGGATTTGATTGCGCATCTGAACCTGAATAAAATCTCGTCCATAACTTCAGTAACATCTTGTTGTTGTCGGGCGGCTTCTTCGGCTTTTGACAAACTTGTTTGTTGACGAGCAGGCGTGCCAAGTTTCTCAGTCGATCTAGGAGGCAGTGCGGGGGTTCGTTGGCCGACTGTGCTACCTGACTTGGACGCGAGTGGAGGCGTGGATGGCGGAGCGATCATGTCGATATCGTGATGAGCAAGTGTCGCCGAACTTGCTGCTGAATGCAGTGTTGTAGAAGAAGCATTACTGACTTCCGAGGGCAGACTTGGTAAGGGTTTATCAGTATCTACGCTGCTCCTTCTGGGAGGGGATGGAGCTGGTGTAGGGATAGCGGATTGAGTTTCAACGTCTTCTGCCTTTAGAAAAGCACGGCATACGAGATCCGCTTCCGGCTTGACAGAAGGGCCCTGATCTGTAATCATATGCTCGAAAAGATTTCGCACATCATCTACGAATTTCTGATATGCTCGAATCTCTAATGGAGTCACTCGTCGTCCTCCAACCCTTTCGTGTTTCATTGTGGCAGCAGAGAGATCGAATTTGTAAGAATCAAAATTCAGTACAATGTCTCTGAGTGGCTTGATGGTGAAATAGTACTGCAACAGACTGTTGAGATAACAAGTGTTGCCGTGACTGATCAGGCCGACGGGCCAGGTACTTGGATCTTGCGTGACCCGAGGTTCTGGTCTTTGGTATGCAAGTGTCACGGCTTCGATGGCTTTATCCGTCTTCCATCCTGGGTTATCCTTGCGTGCATTGTCAAATACGAGTTGCAACATTTGGTCGTCAACACTACTGAGCTGTATATTCAGGTGCCTGCAAGCATCTTCTATACTCATGCCAGTCTCTTGTACCACTCCTGTGCTCAACCAACCTTTTAGCAAATCACTCTTGCGATATTCTGCAATTATATGCACTGCACGTCGTGCGAGATGCTCATTCGAAGAGCTGTCAGCGACCTAGATCAATTCATCAAAACATGATTTCAACATGACAAAAAGAAGTTCGTACCTTTGCGGTATACAAGGTGATGATGGAATCGTCAGCAAAGTTTTCTTCAGCTCCAAACCATGACAATGCTTGGGAATAAGTTTCGATAGCTGTCAGACATTAGCAAATATACCTAAGTGAGACATTTCGATTTGCCTACTATCAGAAGCTATGGCAAGTAGTGCCGGACTCTGTCGAGCGTGACCTAGACGTTCTAACATACTGCGAAGTTGTGCCTGATGTTGCGGTCCAGTATCTGGAGCGAGTGATCGATATGCATTTATTAGTTCTTCGTCAGTTCCAGGCATATCTGGACTCATGCGCAAACATCGGTATGCTTCGGCGATTTCCTGACAATATCAGCGTGATGATTCATCAAAAGCGTCGTTTTACCATTACCTGTCGACCACATATACCCTGCGAAGCGGCAATTGCCACTCGCGTGTTCAAGGTATCGCTCTGCCTTCCCTGCGCGATACCACGTAGACAATCGAAATAATATGGTGATGTCAAGGGATCGCAGTCACATTGGCGATCGAATGCAAATACGATAAGATCGTCAGAAAACTCCCGCATGGCTCCTAGACTTGCATAGTGGCTGCAAAACATCAATTTTGGTATAATGAAATATTTACCGATAGGCCTTACGGATGATCCTGAGCACTTTTGCTGTCGTCCTTGTATTGTTGGAACGATTTTGTATCTGTGCCAGTATGAGTATAATATCATGATACTTGATATATGAAGACTTACACGACTGTGCAGACAATAATCTCTCCATGTCGTGTCTGGCGAGATGCCATATATATTCCGGACACGGATTCAAGTCTCCATCACTTGCAACAAATTTATCTATCAACGCTTGCAATTCTATATCCCATCGATCTAAAGTCATTCGTAGATCACTACCTGGTTCAGCAGAGGGTAGAAGCCACGAAACAATGTCACTTTCTTCCTACATCGGGTTTGTTAGTCCAAATTTATGTAAATTGACAAAGCTTGTGACGTGAATATACCCGTGATTCAAAACCCAGTCTTGCGAATAATTCGTCGCAATCATGCTCACCAAATGATTCAAGAAAACGTTTGTTCTCAACCGGTATTCTCTTTCGTGATCCATCTGCTGCTGTCGTTATTGAATCTTGTATGTAACGTCTCAACTTCCATAGCGTTGCGACAGGGGTTGGATATACGAAGCCTGCGCGTCCAGCTTCTTTTGTGATGGCCGTCTCGTATCTTTGCCTCAGCCTTTCCGTGTTTGTCAAAAGCTCAATATCATGGATAGAAATGGTTGAATTCTGATATTGTATAGTCAAATAGGTACTACAGTCAACAGACGTGCATACAAACACGTATCGCTGCATTCCTGCATTATTCTGGACTAGTGAGAAATGATGGAGAGGATAGTTGACATTTGGACATGGGTTATGGCTGTTTTGTGATTGTTCCGTCTGTAAAACCATGTACAATCGACATTTCCGACAAAGTACTGTAATTATATTACGATCAGAAGAAATTGCTCTCTTGTCCATTGGCGGAAATCTGCATTCCGGTACGTGAGTAACATAGTCATGAGCGCATGCATCATCAGGAACTAATTTAGTCCTTCGCTGATTGGAGTCGAAAACCGGTGCTGGATGGGAAAGAATATTGATAGTCGTTGTGCTTGCACCGGGATCTAGTAGAACCGCATCATATAACAATCTCGGACTAGTCTTGCCTGTAGAAAGTCAGTAAAGTCCTCATTTCATCATCCGTTTTTGTATACATACCTGGGCCGATTTTACGTGAGCCTCTGTTCTGTGAACCATCCGAAGTTTCTTGTTGAAAATGTACCATCTTTGAAAGATTTACCTGTGGTACCGCCCCGCTGACATGAGTAGCTCAGCTAGCAACTGAGAGGCGGTCCATGGTGTTGTTTGTAAATTATAGTACTATGTTCCGCGTCAATTGAAACGCGGAGGTGACTTGAATAGAAACGCTAAATTTCACTGGGTTGTCCCCGCAAAAGTCAACCCTTCTACGCATGAAAAGATATCCTATATTGTACTGTATTCGACAGCGAGACCAATTACTGTACTCTATGATTCTCTCTTGACACAATCATGGTGGGGCATGTAGACAGTGAACATGAGTATCACTCAAAAGATGCCATCGGCACGGCTATAAAAGCGACGACGATTACAGGAGCGGCTGGTTTATTCGTGTCTACAATACAGAATTCTCTAGCTAGACAAAATGTGGGTACATTTGGATTCTTGACCAGAACTGGAGGGACAGTCGGCACATTTGGTATGGATTCATCATGAGATTGTGTGGAATGAGTCTGATAGGAAGATATACAGCTGCAATGGGTGGAGTTTATGAATTTTCAAAGAATGCGGCAGCAAATCTTCGAGAGAAAGACGATACGTATAATTATGCAATAGGAGGGTTTCTTTCTGGAGCAGTGTTAGGATTGCGATGTGAGTAGAGTTGTTCAGGGAACAAAGGCAATCAATCTTATCATGCTACAGTCAGAAATATACCGTCAGTTTTAGGTTATGGAGTATTGTCCTCGGTAGTACTCTCATTATACAACTACACAGGTGGAAAGATAACAGGCAAGGGAGGTAATAAATATGTTGATGAATATGAAAGGAAGATGGAATTGCGAAAAAACAGACGGCGACCTATCGAAGAAACAATTGATGACATAGGTGAAGGTAGAGGTGAGTTTTTAAGCTATCTAATGTCAATGATACACATCTAACGTCTGGCGAATCAGGTATACATGGTCCAGGGTATGCTGAGAGGCGAGCTGAGCGACTAAAGCAGCGTTATGGAGTTGATGTACCTGTGCAAACACAAATATCATGATGACTAATTATTGTAAACTTATATGAAAATTCAAATGAAAAAGACTATACAAGTCCTTCAACATGACATTGTTATCACCAGCTGGTGACTAGTCTTTCTCCGTACGTAATGTTTGACCAGACTTGTTTGGTCTATCATCCTATTACCAAATATATGCTTCGCTTGGCAGTCAGTCTTTTCTGATAACAAGTTTTGGTGACTTTACCTTTTATTAGATGCAGAAATGTCATCCACCTCTGACCTGACACCGGCGGTGCAGTCGCAACGTTTCTACCGAGATTTTCACGACAAGGTCGAATGTCAGTGCTTAGGCTTATCGCTCCATACATCCTACTAAATGTGACAAATATAGACTTTTTGAGTGAATCATCTAATACCCAATCTCTCTCTGTTGATGAAAAACAAGCAGCATTGCAGCGTTTATCATCCACAATATCAGAGTTAAGTAACGCAGTCCGAGATGCTGCATCATTCCTCCCTTCTCGTGATCAACAAAACTATACAAATGTATTTTCCTTATCTATTCTGCATAAATTTCTTTTGCAATTTCTAATTTCGTTACTATAAAAAGACAATCTATCGACTATCAGAAACCCTCTCTCAGCTGATTACTTCTACTCGTCCGCGTTCTAAATTCTCATTCAAGCAGAAAGTCGTGACGCTTGCACCAACACCGACATCTCAAGACGTGATTTCTCCATTAGAGTTGAGTTCCGAACCTGCTTCGATATCTATGATAACCACTTCACCCCCTCCTCAGAATGCAATAATATCGTATAATCCACAGGTTCAGATATCGAATCATACTCTCAAAAAGATAATCCTCCCATTGGACTCGTCAGTGGTTTTAAATAATAAATCAGGCTCTATCAGTAATATCTCGCAATGCATCATTTCTCTCTTACCTCAATCATCACATCGTTCAGTATTTGACAATAAAACCCCAGGATATCTATCATCATTATCTCTCAAGACGATTACTAAATCTGTTTTGTGTCTTGGAAGGGTGAATGGAGCAGTTCACCTCACAGCGTTGAATGACGTGATAGTATTTGTCTCTACGCGACAGTTTCGTATTCATGATAGTCACAATGCTACTATAGTGTTGGAATGCGCTAGTCAGCCTATAATAGAAGATTGTCAAGGGTTGACTTTTGTCGATTGCAGACGGTTTGCAGATGGAAACAGTGTACGTACTCGTCACCAGGATCCACTTGTGGTGTATGATGTTTTTGTCTCGATAAGGCTAATCTAATTGGTAGGATACGATCATATTGGGTGAAGAAAAGGATAGAGAGAATCTTTGGAATCAGGTGCAGGATTTCAAATGGTTGAGTGATACGATGAATCCGCATTGGAAGACTAGCGAAGATGAAGATGAGAAAATAAAGGCCTTATTGTCCACACTGCGAGCGAACGCTAATATAGACGTTATATTACACACGGCCAAACTCGTGTAATTAATCCGTGCTGCATAGAATCTTATACAAACATGTTATATACACTATCATAATCATAAATTTACATTAATGCAATTGTACTCGTAATTGATTCATGAATGTGACGACTCCCATCGCTTTACCCACATTTCCTTCATAACATCATAAATGAATGCAAATTGAGGAGGTCCCTGTACCATCATCATTCGTTGTTGTCTCAATTTATCAACTGTATCAGATATCGGATCGACAGTGGGAGATGATGATTGATCCAGCGTTCCATCATCGAGCAAGGTTAATAGATGGTCTAGTGCTATAAATGTACCCGTTCTCCCGACTCCAGCTGAACAATGGACTATTCTTGGATTGAACTCTCGATCTCCTGGATGCGCTGTGTCGACCGCACTTAACGGAAAGCTTGTATGTCTGGGCGTTCCGGCATCAGAGTTCAATTTGCGTGACAAATATATTAGATTTATCAAAGCCTGACGGTCATCTCCTTCTGGAACCAGAAAGTCCGGCCAACCGCAAAAAAGTAAATGCCACACCTCTTGTTCCCTCCACGATTCCTCCACTGTGTCTTGCCTCGTCTCAAGCTTCAGACATCGAATCGTACTTCGGGTCGACTGATCTTCATTAACCGACATGAGTGTGACTTTTGCCTCGAAGTTATCTGGATCGTCCTGGATATGTAATGGTGCTTGTGTATCTGTAGGGAAATAGGGATAACATTTTTCTTTGCCAGCTTCGTAGGTCTGCGTCAACATGACCACAACAGCTGTATCACCAGTCTGCTCTGCAACCATCCGGTAGAAGTCGGGTACCGAAGATTTTTTCGGACCCTAGATAGTTTAGCAATATCCCTCACATGATCATCCCTCTAATAGATCTTACTGACCTGTGTCGAAACATAGCGTCGTCTCCCCAGGATGATAGCACTGGCATTGATATAATCATTCCCTCCATCTACAGCTTTTAATCGGATGCGATTCAGATCGAATGGCTCGACGTTTGTGTAGCGATTACGAGCTGTGATTTGCGCATCGTCACCATTGATACGCTTGTAAGGCGAAGGCGGTTCTGCGGGTTCTAGTCCAGCAGCCAGACGATCGCGTTGCAGCCATTCGAGTTCGACATATGTATTTGTAATATCTAATCCTTGTCAGCTTTACCCTGAACACAAAACCTGCCAGACATGACCTACCAGCCGACGACTTTTTCAGATATGCAGGTAGAGGAATGTGATCGGTCGACGATTGCGAAACAGCTGCTCGATTTGAAGGAGACAGGTTGTTACGCCGTTGCGAGAGAATGCCCATTCCTGTCTTCTGAGCCAAATCTATCGATAGTCTAAGAGGACTGCGCGGCTTATGTGACATGATTACGAGACCCCTCTTCCAACATAATGATCGATAAGGCAGATTGGTGATGAATACCACCGGGTCTTAGCGAGACTTGTAATTGTCATTGGAGGAATCCATCGCCGGAAACGCCATACGTTATTCCTTCCACGCTGTTTCGGGCCATGACGTCATTGTATTCGGACCATAACTTTAGTAATACTGTAGTGCTCCTCGTACTTGTAAGTCTACGCGGCAGATATGAGTAGTCTCACTGCCCAATGATCAATTGGTGGGCTCGCTCTTATAGTATATGATTTCCTAGGACCGGGTGTTCGATATGGATCCACTAAACCACTTGCAAGCCAAGGTCAATGTAGAGAAAGCCATGAAAGAACAGACCGGAGAAGGATGTTCGAATATTTCAAACGTGGTTCTAGACAATTTGATAATAAAACCATGGTATCCTTCATTGTATCCTCAGGAACTACTCGGAACATCAGTTGAGCATCTTTACGTATGTAAATGGTGCTTTCGATATACAGTGAAAGTGATTCCATATCTAACCCATTTGGTCAGTAAATCATGATTCGAGATAAATTTGTGCTGATCGATATCAGAAAGTCTGTCCGTTGTCCTGTAAGCCACCGCCAGGTGTCTTGATTTACGAGCAAGGGGAAATCAGCATGTATGAAGTTGATAGTGAAGTCGAAAAATTATATACACAAAATTTATCACTATTTTCTAAATTATTTCTCGATACAAAGTCAGTGTTTTACGATGTCATGACCTTTCGATTCTATACACTGGCACTCAAAAGTAACCTCACTGGTCAATATCAGGTTGTTGGCTTTTTCAGTAAAGAAAAGATGAGCTGGGACAACAATAATCTTGCATGTATTGTCATATTTCCACCTTGGCAAAAGCGAGGCTATGGACAGGTGATGATGAGGGTAAGTTACGAGCTCAGTCGTAAGGAGGATCGACTAGGAGGTCCAGAGAAACGTTAGTGTACTGAAGTGACCGAAAGTCCAAAAGCACAAAAGCTGATACGAGTCCAGCATTATCTATTCTTGGACAAAAGAGTTATTTTGCATACTGGGCTGCAAGTATCGCCGAGTATGTACTTGCAAACACACAAGAAGAACTTACGGTACATGACATTGTGCAAGCCACTTTCATATTGCCGGAAGATGTTGTTGCAACACTGCAGACTACTGGTTTTGCAGAATCTCAACCCGAGGGATCTGTTATGATCCAAAAAGATAAGGTGGAACAATGGGTGAAAGCACACAATCCACACAACTTCGAAAAAGGCGTCTTCATTAAACATGACTGGTAATCGTCGACTATGGTCATTAATCATAACGCTCATACAATCATAAATCTCGTGATAAGTCGTTAAAAGACTGCGCCGCCGATGATAAAAATCCTTTCCTCCTCCCTTTTAGCCCAATGAACTACGCTGTTTGCAGCCTTAGCGAGAAGTTCTTTCTCAGTACCTGGTCTAGCTACGATGTAGAGCTCGAACATCGGTGTCTCCCATGCGAGGGCACTAGCATCTCTACTCACACGATGCACAACTTTGGCCTTACCATTTCGTTCGTGCAAGCATTTGTGTAAATCGGCGTAAAGGCTCAACAACTTTCTTCTAACCACGGCATGACGGAAATTCGGTTCGAATCCGGGCATTACAAATTGCACGTTTCCACGCGATTTGTACAAGAAATGTCGAATAGGGGCCTGATTACCGGTGACGGTCAGTGGTATAACATTCGCGATGCTAGGTCGTCCACTGAGCATGCTATGACGTATGAAAGCAAAGGCATTATCCATCGTCAATCGATTTACCAAAGAATGACGCATACTTCGCATATCGTCAAATGCTTCTTTGTTGGTGGAAATCAAAACGACGGCAATTTTAGACTGTGTTGCTGATTGAGAATGGTTTTCCCTACCGGATACTGGTCGGTAATTTAAAGACGGCTCAACAGCTTTGCCATCCCGAATCTTTGGGTCGAGTGTCTTTTCGAGGTCAACATCGAGGAAAGAGACATACATGTAGATGAAACCAGTATTATTGAAGCCAGGAAGACATAGAGGGATCCAAGCCTCGCCTGCATCGGCTTTGATCGATCCAGCTTCGAAAAGCATGTTGAAGATTAAATGGAGATCACCAGGGTGCAGAGAATGTTTTTTTGGTCGTACAACACTGACAAGCCTTGCATCAGCAATGAGTAGGCCATAAAGTAGATCTGTCGTCCGAGATTTTAGCAAGGCATTATTAATGATCTGACGGTGAGCCTTTCGTAGTCTTAGGCACTCCAACGAGGAAAGTAATGTCGAGGGCGATCCGCGTGTAAAACCATCAGCTAAAGCGTCAAGCAATTTCTCGGTTCCTTCCAATGGTCGTCGAAGATCCGTCGATGGCCGATTCAAGAACATCCGTTCCATGCTTGGAAGGGTCAAAGTAGATAGAATTTGCATATAAAGTGATTCTAACTGATCTGCCAATTGAATTTCGCTTTCGCCCAATCTACTAGTTGCTACAAGGTGCAGATGCCCTTTTGATACGACCACGAATTGACAACCATTAGTTTTGAATGACCGCAGCTCATCGTTATTGTTCTGATATGAGGATATAAGGGTTTGTATTACTCCAATATGTGATGAAATTAGTCGATCGACTCCATGTCGACTCCAAATCGGTTTACCAGATGAGGAGAATATGAAAAAGTGCTTCAATTTTGACCTCCATTTCTTTGAGAGGATCTCTTCGTTCGAGCCGTCATGATCCACCTCGCCAATCTCTTCGAACTCGGTTGCAAATTGATCATTAAAGTCTTGATCTGGGCCAAAGACTCGCTGGAAAGGATCATCTATTTCTAGTTGGGCACTCAACGCTTTCCAAGCGGGCGAAACAGGATAGGATAAGATCTGTCCAAGTAGACTCTCAGCAGGTCCACCACCGTCAATGCTCTGCGCATAGCTTCTCAGACTGTTCGTATCGCCAATGTCACTGAATGCACCGCTGGCGATTCTGTCCAAGTTGACGTGACTAGACCGCCGCGAAACAACTTGTAAAACAGGTCGAGGCGAAGACTCATTTTGAGCGGGAACTGTTTGAATATCGGCCAAGGATACGGCTGTAGTTGGTCTTGAGGATAGAATTGGACGGGAGGCTCGCCGAGGAACATTTACGGTATCTTTGCCCTGTTCGACTAACAAATCTAATTTGTCTGTATGAGATGTAGAAAATGTTCTGTGAGGGGCTGGTCTTTGCCAATTGTGCGCCTCATCTCCTGCTTGTTCAAGAATTTCCCGGCCTTCTTCATCGGGCATGATGCGCACTCAATAGAGGCTGATGACAGCTAGTAGAGAGTCGAAATATCAGAATAATTACCCCGCATTATTTCGTCACCCATCAACAATCACATATTCACATCAGCGACTACTCTGGTCTAACATGCTACGCTACATAAATGATTCCGGGACGTGAACAACAGGATGGTCGGTATGGAGGAATATACGGTATCTGATCATGTCAACAGAGTCTGGCTCAACACAGCGGCCACGCTCACCACCAGTCGCAAACAGCACAACGCAAAGTCCGAGACCCGAAGGTAGCGGCAGTCCTCGCTTTGATCCTGGTAAGATTATAAATATCAGGTTATAGATGAATATTGACAATGGCAGTCATTCCCAAGGGTGATAAAATCTTACGGCGCTATGCGACAGGAATTGAGCGTGCTTTATCATCATTCGATCCCACAAATCAAGAGTGGGCTGATTACATTGCTTTTCTTAGTCGTCTACTGAAGGTGCACTAAAGCAATTCATACAAATCGAATGACTCAACTGATCGTCGTATCAGGCTTTACAGGCAGTCCGAGAGACTAGCATAATACCTCATTCATCGCTCATATCTTTGCGACTAGCGCAATGCCTAAACCCAAATTTACCGCCTGGTGTTCATCAAAAGGCTATCGAGGTCTATTCTGAGATATTCTCATTGCTAGGAGTACGTAGAACTAGAAACAAGATATAAGAAATAACTTGGACTGATTATACAAAATCCAGACGACAAAACTTGGACATGATTTGTCCTTGTTTTTACCGGGATTGCTACCAGTATTATCTTTTGCTTCATTGACAGTGAGACCGAAATTGCTTGAACTTTATGAGGTCTACATAGCAAAGCTAGATGATACAAGTCTTCGACATGCCCTTAAATCGATCATTTTGAGCCTTCTTCCAGGCATTGAGGATGAAACAAGTGAAGATTTTGATCGAGTAGTTGATATTCTGGACGGCCTCAAGCATATTTTTGCAAGTCAGCAAGATGCGCAAGAGTCTTTGGACAGTTATTTCTGGCAGTGTCTTTTTCTGGCGATAATCACAAATGAACCGAGAAGACTGGGTGGACTGATTTATATGACACGAAGATTACCTTTATGTACAAATACAATCTCTGCCCAGGAAAGTGATGTGAAGCATGAACCAGGTTTATTGATACGTTGCTTCGCTGTGGGATTACGAGATCGGAATTTCTTGGTACAACGCGGGTTTCTTGATCTTCTGGTTTCTCATGTGCCTTTACACTCTGCTCTTCTGTCGACAATCAAGCAAATTGATTTGGATCTTTTAATCACCGCAGCCTTATCTGTCGTGTTACGCCGGGATATGAGTTTGAATCGCCGGCTGTTTTCCTGGTTTCTTGGACCTGAAACACCTAATGGCGAATTGGCGAATGAGAGCGTTGACACGCCCACTACTGCTTCCCCAGAGGCTTCGCGTGATTCACAGCTTCGCTACTTTCATAGTTTTGGCTCATCCCGCTTGCAACGGTGTATACTGGAAATGTTTAGTAAAACCAGTCTTCAGCTTGCTGAACAGACCACGCCTTTCCGCATAATTCTTGCGCTTATGGACCGATCCGAAATTGGGGGGTTGCTGATACCACAGATTATGATGCCAGCACTTCGTTTCGCATTTCAGTGCTATAGAAGTAGCACACAACCCATGGCCGACGAAATTATGAGGAGCGCTAGTTTATTCTTTGATGCCATTGAAAGTAGTTTGATTTGGGAACAACTCATCGATGAGTTGAAGAATTTGTTCGACCCAAGCCGTTTTAGCACTGACTCTATGCAGAGTTTACGATTCTTGTATTTTGTCATCACTAAATTCAACATACATGAAGAGGAGATGCTCACCATCCATATTCCAAGAGCATATGTCACAACTATGGCTAATCTACTTGAACTTTCTTCGGAAGCCGAACTCTTAACTGATAACTTTACCAATCTCTCGATCGAATTTGCATCTCATCTACTGTCTACTATTCCAGATCGCGGCATTCTTCATCAAGAGATCAGGATAAACAGCGCGGGCTACAATGACACTGTAGCAAAGGTATGCAAAAGTTCAAGCACATCTTCAATTGCCATTACAAAAGCTTTGCTGTTATATCAGGCCTCGCAATTACTGCTACGGGCCCTCGAAAAGGACAAGTTCCGTTCTGTAATTGGAAGGATCACGGACATGATAACTGCAATCATGGCTCGACCTGTAGGTACTGCTGACACAGACTGGGCAACAATATCTGTCGCAGCAATCAAGTCATGGTCAACTGCAAGGCAAGATGAGAGTCAGTTCGACGAAATCACGTCGATAATTGGACTATGGTCCTCCGCAGAAGACCCGCCAGCAAATACTGCCATGTTTTTACTAGCTATGCAGTTTTATTGGAAGCATCTTTCACTAGACAATCCAAAATACCATGTTGAGGCAGTAAGAATGCTTTGGCGATTACATAAGCTACTTGATCAGACTGGTGATATCATCAATCTCGCTGTTTTTGTAAAGCAAGAATTACTGAATGATGATCATGACGCACTTGAACAAGTGATGCGCTTTGAGGTGCTATGGGAGCTTACTTTTCACAATCAACAGCCTAATCGTATGGAGAGAAAGGCTAGCGGTCAAATCCGACGCCAGAATTCTCTGACACCGGCGGCGGCCGACATCGATGTCTTGACTGCGGAGATGACACTCGTACAACCGCTTTTATTGCTTCTGCATAGACTCGAGAATTCCCAAAATGCAGTGAAACAACATGTCACCAAATGGCTACATGGCTTGTATACTTTGGAACATGCTTTCTCCATGCTACTAAGATCAATTGATGTCGCGAAGTCTGCGATCGAGGCTTGCAGTAAATCGTATCATGGATCTTCACGTGTAAATCGTGTAGGTCAAGAGCACACCGCAATCCTCCATGTACATTTGCGATATACGCTACAGCTCTTGCGCGTAGCATCTAAAGAGAACCTACGTTTCTTGACACAACGCCAGTTCAATTCCGCCATTCAGACAGAGAAGCCAATATCAAGCTCTGAATTTCTCGTCCGCTATAGTATGCTGATCCTGCAAGATGCATCTTACAACGGCCAGACTCAACTTCGTCTTACTGTCATTGAACTACTAAAGTATTTCTTACATGATATACCCAGTCATTACATTGATGTCAGCCACTTGGCTGACTTTATGCTGACTCTATTGACTGATATGATTGACCATGGCCAAGATTCCCTGCAACGAGCGTGTCTAGATCTACTGGCTTTAGCCTTGACAACGCAATCGTTGAACAATCACGCTGTGTCTGAAAACAAACCCGATGTACCAATCGTTGTCGTCAGATCAAACACTGATGATTTGTTGACTCCAAAGTTCTATACCTGCGTAAAGTCTGCTATCAATAGTCCAGCATCGAGAGCCATTCTCGATGAATGGATTGATACGCTCGCGGTAGTACTCCCGCTCCATCCACAGACGATCTTCAGCGCCATGCTTCCTCTTGTTGAAACACTGTGCAAGCAGATTACATTGATCTTCAACTCTGTGAAGACACTTGCTAATAACTACGAAACTCGAGATGTCATTTCGACATCTCACCTTCCCAGCTTATTACAAGGCCTAGAAATGATAGTGGCAACAGCTCACGCGAATTTAAATGACCCTGAGAACGAGACTAACAATCAGAAGCCCAATCAGCGATCTCAAGGAAGTGCAATTGGTAGAAGCTTTAGTCAAGGCCCGAATAGGAATTCAAGACTAAATAATAGACTTGCAGTTGTGCTTTGTATTCATGATACAGTCAAGATATGCTTTGACATGTGGAATTGGGCAACATATGGGATTGAAGGTCAAGATACAGATCAAACGTCAATTGCAACGACTTCTTTCAATGCTCAAAGATTGCGGACGCGAACGAGAAGGTTACTAGAGAACTTGTTGGCAGTAGAAGGTCTAGAATGCGTAGAAATGTTGTTATCAATATGGATCAAACAGAGATCAATCGATGGTAAAGCGTCCCAACATGTCTTTAGTATTTTGAACGTCCTCAATGGCAGCAGACCTCGTAACACCATTCCGATTCTATTCAATAGTCTATATAGTCGAACTAATCTCGAGGTTCTGGATATAAACCGACGATCAAGTATGACTCGAGACCTCAGCGCTGGTGAGATTGTTTCCTTCTTACTCGAATATGTTTCGACATTGGAGGATGATGCATTGGATGAGATTTGGGCAGACTGCATCACTTTTTTGCGAGATATACTTTCAAATCCTTTGCCGCATCGTCAAGTCCTGCCTCCGATGCTTGAATTTGTCACATTGTTGGCCGAAAAGATTGAGAATACCAACTTTGGGGATCGTGTCAAGATGCATCGTGAACTCGGTGTAAGTCTACTATTCTCATTTCTATTCTTCTCTAGTTCTCATACATCAACATGCTAATGTCTGTCAGGACATCTTCTCTCGCCTCTTGACCGCAATATTCACTGTTCGAAGTGGTGGAGTCTTTGATACCACCTCCAACACCAAAACAAAGCAGATTGGTGACGTCTTGGAGAGTTTCATAGAAGTCATACCAAAATTGCATATCGTCCTGGATACAAATACCAAAATAACAACGACAATCAACAGTATTACTACAAACTCGGCCAACCCAATCTTTCATGCCAAAGCATTTCCTGAAAATGTAAGACCGTCTTTGCTTGAAGTACTTGTACTTGGTGCGGCACAGGCTCCCGATGCTAAGCTGTGGAGAAAAGAGGTCATGGATGCTTTTGGCGATCCTAGGTTCTTTATGTCCAATTTAGAAATTGTGACTGACAAATGGCAAGCTCTTCTAAATAAATTAGTCTTGGGAGATGCAAACATTATGCCTGACTTTTTGTCACGAATAGCAATACCGTCAACCACAACATTAATGTTTGGAGTCGGTGCAAATAACGCTCGTATAGCCGCTGATCGACTCGCACAACAGAATATTCGAAGAGTAGCTTTATTATTATTATCAGCTGATAATGATACGTTCATCTCTTCCATACCTAGCATTATATCCAAGATTACTGAAATATGTACGGCTACTTTGACTAGTGCTCCATCAAGCGCCACTCGAGCAGACATATTTATTCTCTGTCGTGCCTTGTTTCTGAGTACGAGTCATATTCAACTAGCAGGTTTATGGCCATTGATCAATTCTATATTGACTACCACTTTATTATCTCTCCTGCCTGATTCTTCTCAGTCACAACCACCGTCGTTCAATAATCTAACCTTATATCAAGCATGTAAACTTTTGGATCTATTTGTAGTTATACAACCAGATGAATTTCAGCTCCAAGAATGGATATTTTTGACAAATACTATCGACGCTATATATTCTACCAACAGTAATAATCCTGCCATAATCGATGAGATTAGTCATACTTTGTCTATTATCCAACAGCAACAACTGCAGCAACATGGACAACAAGAGGACGCTAACGGGCTAGAAGATCGGTTACAATATCTTGATATCGATAAACAGATGGACGGAGAAATACAACCGTTACGTAGCCCAAGGTTATCGAGTGAGAAAATCACGTTGGATATAGGAGATGTAAAAGTCATGCCAAAGGATGATTTTGTCAGAATATACCTCTTGCCGTTTCTGACTGGATTAAGTATGGTTTCTTATGAAAGTACGTATTCGTTATCAAGTGTTGATTTTGCTGCTTGTAAAAAGGATGTATTGTATGATATAATGGATGAAAAGACAATTGTTACATAACAGACATTGAATGAAAAGAAAATAGCTAATAAAATGTTGTTTATCTATTACATCAATAACGAACGCACTGATTTTCAAAATACAAATGATGAGGTTACTTTTTCGGCAAAGGTCTTTTGAAAGGATGTGCCTCGGTATTCCTACATTATTCCCATCAGTACATTACGAAAAAAAGTGGATGGTGGAAAGACTTACAATACCCATTCATCCAAACTCACCACGTCTTCGCTTTCGAACAATAAATAGAAATACTTCAACGTCTCTGCCATCCAAAAACTCTCCTGACCACCGTTGTGCGTCGGTTCGGCTAGTGTGACGTCAACGACAGCGCTGTTTCCATACACGACCGTCGTGTGTTTGATTATAGCCTTGTACATCTGCCACCCTACTTCTCGCCAGTGTTTGTCGCCCGTGATGCGGTACATGTACCACACCGACTCGATCGCTTCGGGGCGAAGAATGTACTCGGGGCGAGAGATGGAGAGGTAGCCGCTCGGAAGACGGTGGTCGCGGATGTATTCCTGCACGTACTTTTCGTGAGTGAGCGGGACTTCTGGGCGGACTTTGGCTCGTACGCTTTGTGGTTCTGAGAGAGGGTTAGAGCTTTGAGAAGCACTGTCGGCTTTATAGGGGTTGGAGTCTCCGTTTGTCAAGGGGCGGTAGTCGAGAGGTGTTCCTGCTTCGTGTTTACTTTCCGACGCATCTTCACCGTCATCATCATCGACATCATCGACATCATCGACATCGTCATTATCGTTTGACTTGTTAGACTCTTCACCCGCTGTGGTGGATGACTTTGTAGGATTTGAATTATCTAGCTGTCGTTTAACCAATCCATCTTCAACTTCATCTGCTATCTTTTGTGGATTCTTCTGATCTACTTCCGTCTTTACATCGTCACCAATCTTTTGCGGATTTTCCTGTTTCGTGCCAGACTTTGTATCATCTGTTATTTTTTGTGGGTTGTTTGGCGTCAGCTGTACCTTTTCACTATCCTTTTCCAACTTCTTGGACGATGCAGAATCATCTGTAAGCTGTTTGACCTTTTCTTTTCCTTTTTCTACAACGTCATTTGTTGATTCCTTGATATTCTTTGCAGCTTTGTCAAGCATCTGACCTGCGGGCGCTTTTACATTCTTTTGGATCTTGTCTGATGCGTTGTCAACAAGCTCTGTAGTCTTTTGTTTAGCTTTATCAACACCAGCAAGTGTCGCATCCTTGACATCTTTTGCCTTTTCGCTGATAGCATCTTGACCATCTTTGACATTCTTGGTTGCCTTTTCTAAGACCTTGTCAACAATAGGTTCACTAGAAACCTGGTTTGATTTCTGAACTGAACTACCGACTGGATTATCAGCAATATTTTGAGCGTTATTTCGATCAGGGCTTTTACTAGCTTTGTCAGCGATATTTTGTGGATTTTTTTGATCAAGTTTACTTGTTGACTCATTCTGGTCAATCTTCACATCTCCGTAGCCTCCAGATGCAAAGGGTGTTTTATCGGCTGCATTATGGGCCTTTACTGTCATTTCTTTTTGTTGTTGCACCGTTGGACGTTCATCTTTTTTAGGATCCAAAACCTTCCACCAAGCCTTTTCACTCCATGTACAATCCTCCCGATCTTTGCATGGCCAAAAGTTAACTTTTTCTGGCATGAGACCCGACGGAGTACTGTTATATGCCCAAACGCAGCCTTCGGTCAGTTTAGCAGCGATACCAAGATCTTTCGACCTCTCGAAGATCTTTGCTCCCATTCCATACATGCCTCCAATGAAGCAAGTCAGATGTTCTGACGCAGGTGTAAAGGTACCGTTGATTGTATCATCTTTTTCCTTCCATGCAGTCCAACTACCTCCAAACCAAACATCCGGGTTTCCAGGGACATTTGCACGATACAATAATTTATCGGTAGCGGCATCCATTGACTTTTCGTACAACTTTCGATATTTATCCTCTACGCCACCAAGCAGTAAATACTGTTTGGTAAAATATTCATAGGTTGAGTCGGCTAATGCTCCAAGCACGTACGAGCTACGGCTTACAGGTTCACTAGCGGTTATTTTTTGGGGCGTCGCACATTGCGCTAGTTTCACAGGGGGCGATCCAGCTTTTACCGCTGTGTTTGTGGTCTTTCTCTCGAGGTTAGTTATCATGGAAGCACCATCTGCATGATCAGCCTTGCCAGGACCAGTACCATTTACATTGACCACGTCAACATCAGAGGTCAATGCTCGTCCGATGATGCGGCTAGAATGTTTCCTGTCCATAGAAGCTGGATCGTAGACAGAACGATGGCCAGATAAAGGTGGATCATTGGCCTTATTTTCTTCTGAAGTGGCACAACCTGATAGATCGACCATCGTAGGGAAAAGACCTGGGAGCATGGAAGGATTATCTTTCCGTGTTTGCCATTCCAACAATGCGTCTGTAATACGATCGACGGCGTCGTAATACTTTGGTTCTTTTGTGAGTTGCGCCAATCTTGTAAATTCGAGCGTCAAAGAACCAAACTCGGACAAGGCTACATTTTTTCCTGCCCGGTGTTGGTCTTTCATACTTTCCGGATGCCATGCGTAATACATTATTGGCATACGATTTGGTGTGTCAAAGGCTCCCATGAGTATCTCGCCAAGCTCAGCCGCCTTGTCTAGCAGTATCTTATGGACTCCTCCACTTATATCATATGCACCTAACAGACCTCCAATGTATCGTATCGTTGTTTCAAAAACAGGTATCGTGAGTCTTTTGCATACTGCAAAGTCGATCTTGGCAACTGCGGCGACTGCTTCTTCAAATTCATCTTTGAAGCCCATCAAATACAAGGTATCTAGTGAATCAACCAACGTGGCTGCCCAACCTCCGAATGGATCTTTGGGTAGTCCGGTTACCGTATTCAATTCATCATGCATCCATGCCTTTTCTCTATAATTAACCCAAACTCCCTTGGCTGCCGTTCTGATCTTATCCAACTTCTTCATTCGATCTTCCTGTTCTTCATCGGTTTCTTTTTCAAACTTGAATTGTATCGGTGGTAACGCTTTCGGAGATGCCGTCGGTAATTGTATAGTCTTTTTAACAGGAAAATGTTCGACGGGTTTCGACCACCGCACAACAACAGGCCGTGATGAAGATTTGACATTATCTTTATCTGGCTTGTCATTTCCCTTGACTACTTCAGTACTCCCTTGGACTACTTCGGCATCTCCCTTGAGTATTTCGGGCCCTTTGACTGTATCTTGAGATATGAGTTGTTTAGAATCACCGACAAGCGGTTTTGCTTCCTTTCGAGAACCATCGTCCTTATCGCCAGTCTCATCCGAGGGCTTACCAGTAAACTTGTCGACGGAGGCCGCTGGCTTGCCAAGAGTTTCCTTAATATCATCCTCTATCTCATTCTTTAATTTACTCGCCGAGTTGCCGATTCCATCGTTTGATTTGATCTTATCATGAATGAATGAAGGAGTCGGGTGATCTGCCGTCGTCCAGTAGTAGTAGGTTGCAACGATAATAATAAATCCGACTATAAGAAGTTCACGATGCCGTCGCGATCTGATCCCCCATAATACCATCTTTGACAAGGTAGCTGCAAAATCGCGAAGCTGGTTGCAAAACGCTGTGTTGCATTAAAGCTTATCGTATCATTTCATAAGTACATACTCGTCCAACTCGAGGACTTTTTTATTTTTTAATTTACTGAAGAGTTCGCTTAATCTCAGCGTGTCCAAACGCCAATACAGCCTTTCCCGCAATTTCGTTTTCTAGGCATAGCGGCGAAAAATCAGGGGTACAGTACCCTCGAGCCAAAACTTTGTGGCAACGAACTAGTTCGCCGAAACATGTGTCACAATAATGACTCAATCACAACGCATGCAACTACAGTACAGAAAAGGAAGGCCCGAGGGTGGAATGGCTCTTTTTGCAGATTATAAGTTTTGTCACAAAGGTTCAGATCAGCTCAAGTCCAAGTTGGATGATATGTAACGTTACGGGGGAAAGCCTATAAATTACTATAAGGTGTAGAAGCGTTGAATGCTGACACGAACGATTTTGACCGGTTCAAAGTGAGATGTTACGCTATTTCGAGGAGAGTAAATGAGCACCATTACATACGTTTAACGAACATAATTCATGCTTATTAGTTACATGACGTTTACAAATCATAACGAGTAAAAAAGTCAAAGCCTAGGACAGTATAGTCTACTCTTACAACTTTTGCTCCATAATTCAACTATGGCAAATTTGCTTCATTTACCATGGTTCATCATTCTCAACTTCTTTTCCAAATTTAAAAAAAATATGCAAGTTAAGTAATGTCGTCAACAATTTTTGCAAAGCCAAGTCATATCTATGATGCGTATGTAGTTGAAGTCTGTTGTAGTTCTTGGTAAGTACATGTAATAATTAAGTATCTTCACGTTTGTCAAAGTTTTTTTCTCCTCATTCTTTTCATACATTCAAAAATGTCTTTTCGTAATCATACAAGTGACCGGTTGAAGAAAACCACACCTCAAAATAAGACGTTATTGCAGGGCTTCGAATGGCATTCAGCTCGTGACGGAAAGCATTTCAATCGCCTCCGTGAAGCTCTTCCTGCTTATAAATACCTGGGAGTATCAAGTTTATGGCTTCCTCCCGCTTGTAAAGCTTACAGCCAAGATGTAAGTTTATCACTTAATCTCGTCTCACGGCTCGTCAGTCATTAAAGATTTCAGGACCGTGGATATAGTATATATGATTTATGGGATCTGGGTGAATTCGACCAGAAGAACACAGTCAGAACGGCATGGGGAACAAAAGAAATGCTTGTCAAACTCTGTAAAACTGCCACAAAGCATGATATAGGAATATACTTCGATGCGGTTCTCAGTCATAAAATGGCAGGTGATGCAGTTGAACAATGTACCGCCGTGGAAGTAAATGGCGAGAATCGGTTGGAAGAAGTTTCGGAAGCAAAGACAATCGAGGCGTGGTTTCGCTTTGATTTTGAGGGTCGGATGGGTAAATATTCAGACATGAAATATACGTCACAGCACTTTAGCGGTACGGATTGGGATCAATCCACCGAGAAAAAGGCAATCTATAGAATAACTGGTAAAGATAGGCAAGGCTGGGCCAAGGACGTTGATGACTATTACGGCAATTATGACTACTTGATGTGTTCGAATGTAGATTATAGCAATCGTGAAGTCCAAGAAGACGTCATCTCTTGGGGAAAATGGATCGTCAAAGAACTAAATCTTAGTGGAATTCGTCTCGACGCAGCGAGGCACGTAAGTCATGGCTTTCTCAACAAGTTTGTCACTGCTGTAAATCAATCGTGTCCAGACAAAGACTTGTTCTGGATCGGTGAATGTCGACATGCAGACGTGGGGAAACACATCAAATGGATTGAAAATTCAGCATTCAACGTAAGGATTCACGACGAAGCACTATTCAACAACTTTGCTACCCTGAGTCTACAACACGAGGAGGCGGATCTGCGGACTATACTCGACAATACACTTGTGGAGTCGAGACCCGACAACGCAGTGACTTTTGTGCACTCTCATGATTCTCAAGATATATCGCCGTATACAAAAGTGGAGGAATGGATATTATCGTTAGCTTATTGCTTGATCTTACTTCGAAAAGATGGTCATCCGACCGTATTTCTAGGAGATCTTCACGGTGTCAATGGAGTGGGTGAGAATAAAAGACCATCGAGTTGTGATAAACGATTGGTAGACATGATGATGGCGAGGAAATTGTGTGCTTATGGAGCACAGGAGGACTATTGGGCTGAGAAAAATGTCATTGGTTTTGTAAGACGAGGGACCTGGGATAGACCGTTTGGATTAGCTTGTGTGATGTGTAACGATGTGACGAGGAGGGATGTCAGGATGAATGTTGGAGGAATGCATAGAGGTGAGATATGGACGGATCTATTGGGATGGTGTGATGACGAAATTGTCATTGATAATGACGGATTCGGTACATTCCCTTGTCAATCAAAGAATGTATCGATCTGGGTACGCGACAGCGCTACGGATCGGGATGAATTTCCGGTCGACTATGATTACGATGTCTTTTCTTTCAGGTGATCACTGATCACTGCTTTGCATTTAATGATGAATTAAAAGTTTGATATTCTTTTGTACATAATTTATTTGAATATTACTCTTCCGGTTGTCCTGAGGGACCTTGTTTACTCTAAGAAATATATATTAGTAATATTTCATTTCGAACCATCAATAGATAAAAACTTACCATTTGTCTTGCCTTTAACATTTCGTCACATAATAACAAATTCGATGCAATACCTGTACTACTAGAAATACAATTCCTCAACACTCTATAAGAATCATAAACACCTTCTTGTACTGGATCCATAGGTTGACCAGTTGTGAGACTTAGACCCGCCACATTTCCCTCTGCATGTTCGTCTTGTAACGCAGCAATGGAATCTTGGATATCATGACCAGCATTCGCAGCCAAAGTCTTTGGTATAATGAGTAGAGCATCTGCAAAAGCTTCCACACCCCATTTTGACTTTCCCTTGACTTTTTTTCTGAATTCTGCTGATCGGAGATGAGATGCACACGCGATTTGAAAGGCTCCTGCACCGGGTATGACACAATCATCGACAATGGTGTTATAGACGCTTCTCAGACCATCACGGACAGCATCTTTTATCTGTGTGATTGTATGTGCGTTAGGTCCTTTGATCAGTAACGTGACCGATTTGGGATCTTTCACGTCTTCGATAAAAGTATACTTTTCTTCGCCCAATTGATGTTCATACACAGTTCCAGCCCATCCAAGAACATCTGGTGTCAAGTCATCCACGCTGTTCTGTGCTACACCGCCACAGATGAGTTGTAAACGTTCCATATTTCTTCGTTTGGCACGTCTGAGTGCAAATATACCGTTTTTTACCAATACATCCAGAGACAAAGGATCGATGCCCTTTTGGTTTATTATTACAAAGCCTTTCTTCTCATCTGATCCACAGACTTGTTTCTTCAGCTCCACAATCTTGCGCAATTTATCATCTACGAAACGTCTCTCACTCTCGACTAGTTTCTCTCGCTGATCTGCTGAAGAGTAATAAAATCCAGAGTTTATTTCAGACTTTTCATATTCGAGAGAAACATTAAGCGTAAGGATATATGCATTTTCGACTCTTTTAGGCATGTCTGGATGTCGAGCTCCATGATCTAGGGCAAGTCCACGAATTAATTGCGTATCTGCAGCTGTTCGATGTTGCATTGTCATAATTTCTATCATGTGTAAATCAGGTTTCGCCGGAGCATTGTAGATTGCGAGAACTGCATCGGCAATGTCAGGTGTCAATTGTTCGGCAAGCGAAGAATTCAACTTTGTAGCCAACGACGTCCTTGCCACTGATAATAACAGCTCTCGGTCAATCTCCTTTTGTAGCTTGAATTTGTCCAGAAAATCCAATGTCTCGGATCGCGCCAATTCATATCCATCTGTTATTACTCTTGGATGTAGACCTTCTGAGATATAGCGATCGGCTTGTTTTAATAATTCTCCAACCATCAAAACCACGGATGTCGTGCCATCGCCAGTTATCTCGTCTTGAGCAGACGCAGCCCGCGCAATCATAACCGCTGTTGGATTCTGTATTTGCATTTCCTTTAACAGGACACTTCCATCTTTGGTAAGCTTGATAGATCCTGCCCCATCGACCAACATCTTCAAAGTTCCCATAGGTCCAAGATTCGAGGCAAGTACTTCTTGGAGCCCCTCACCAGCTGAGATGTTGACTTTCAAGGCCTCTCCACGCCTCTGTTGACGTGAATATCAGTACACATATCGTATGAAACGTATAATGGATTGAAACTCACCCGGGACTCGGCTTTTGGGTTTAGTAATTGAGTAGCAGACATGATTGTGATATCTATGAGTGTATCTTCTTCCAATACAGTACAAATTTATTTGTCTGCTCGTGAATAATATGGACGCTACCGGATAGTGAGTTTTGGCTCACCGTAAACAAAAATTTCCAAAGCTCAAACTTCACACATCACATTCTCTACGGTGGGTGGGGAAATTTTCGGCTGCATTCATCGGAATCGACAATCTTCGTTTTCTCGACATCTTAGACAGTATAGCACAACATGTCGGTCGATTATTTGCTTCACGAGTCGAGTGTCGGCTATGCAGTATGTTCCTATCATTATTGTTATGTATTCGAAGCGCATTACTGACGTAAAATGTCCAGATTTTCAAAGTCAAATTACATCCAGACACAATTGGCAGTCGTTTTAAAGAAGTTCAAACACAAGTCCAAGATCTAGCTAAATTCGGCAAGCTAGTCGAGTTGGTATCTTTTGCGCCATTCCAAGGAGCAGCACAAGCACTTGAAAATGCCAATGAAATCTCCGAAGGATTAATGTCAGAATACCTCAAAACAGTACTCGATGCAAATTTACCAAAAGCCGGAAAGAATCAGAAAATTGTACTGGGTCTTACGGATAAGAATTTAGCGGCATCGATAAAAGTTCACAGACCCAATCTTGTATGCGAGACAGGCGAAACGAGTGAAGTTGTTGCCGATCTTCTTCGTGGAATTCGTCAACACAGTCAAAAATTACTCAAGCAATTACAGGCAGGAGATGTTGACCGTGCACAATTAGGTCTGGGACACGCTTACAGCCGAGCAAAAGTAAAATTCTCTGTACAAAAGAACGACAACCATATTATACAAGCAATTGCCACAATCGATCAACTCGACAAAGCATGTAATACTTTTGCCATGAGATGTCGAGAATGGTACGGATGGCATTTCCCCGAACTTGTCAAGATTGTAAGCGATAACGGTTCTTATGCTAAATTGGCTCTTTTCATTCAAGATAAGAAGAATCTGTCTGAAGATTCTCTCCATGACCTTGCTGCGATTGTCGACGACGATGAATCCATTGCAAGATCAATCATAGAAGCAGCAAGAGTTTCTATGGGTCAGGATATATCGGAAGAAGACATGGAAAACGTCATGGCATTCGCAAAACGTGTCGTCAGTCTAACAACATACCGTAAAACAGTTGGTGCATATCTCGTCAGTAAAATGTCAATTGTAGCACCAAATTTGGCCGCTTTGATTGGAGAAATTGTCGGTGCACGCTTGATCCAAAAAGCAGGATCCTTGACTGCGTTGGCGAAATACCCTGCCTCGACCGTCCAAATTCTCGGTGCAGAAAAGGCTCTTTTCCGAGCATTAAAGACAAAGGGCAACACTCCCAAATATGGTCTGATTTATCATTCTTCATTCATCGGAAGAGCCGGTGCTAAAAACAAAGGACGAATCTCAAGATTCTTGGCCAACAAAACCAGTATCGCTTCTAGAATCGACAACTTTTCCGACCAACCAAGTACAAGATTCGGTCTAGCATTGAAACAACAGGTTGAAGAACGATTAGATTTCTACGCTACCGGCAAAGCACCGACGAAGAACGAGACAGCAATGGTAAGTCATTTTTAATTGTAATGTAGTGAAATGATTACTGACAAACGTAACAAATTATAGAAAGCTGCAATGAACTCCATCCTCGGCGACGCAGCAGATAGCCACGACAATGATCCAACAGCACATGTTGCCGAAGAAGGAATCGCTGCTCCTGGAATCACTGCCGGAGCGACTGAACAAGCTTTACGCAAACAAGCAAAGAAAGACAAGAAGAGAAAGAGTGAAGCCGACGTCAGCATGGTCGACGACGACGAAAGTGCAAAGAGCAAGAAGAAAGAAAAGAAGCGAAAAGCAGAAGAAGCAGAAGTAGACAATAGCGAAGTAGACAACAAGCGAAGAAAAGAGGAAAAGAAGTCCAAAAAGGAAAAGAAGAAAGAGAAGAGTGGTTGATTTATTACCTTGTAGAATTTCTTTGCATTGCTTTTTCGTACCTGTGTTGTGCTTTTTTTGAATGGTGGAGTCTGGTTTGTTAATTTGTCGTCGATAATAAAAGACTTTCTCTCATCGTGTTCTTCTATCCTTTTGATACAGTCCGTTCTGTTTATGCCTTGGAGTGACTTGATAGGTTCATTGTCTAATCATACCCTAGCGTGTATCGTATCTTAAACCATACCTTTTATAAGAGGCATGGGGTTGTTATACTCTTTTTGACGCCTTCTTGACTATGTCGTGTTTTACAAATATCGTTAGATGACCTACAGAAAGAAGGACCCAAAAGTATAACCAAGGTTGGTACGGGGTTCATGATTGGATTGCATAATCATGGCATTGTTTGTGATGTTCTTACGGATGTATAGGAGATTACTGATTCATTCGAGATTAGACTCGACTACGTAGACTAGCATGGAATTAAGATGAATTCGTATTTGAAGTATCGATATTACAACAGTGATGGGTAATATCATTCAATCAAGAAAAACATTTGGATCAAATATATCATCATCTACTTAAATATTGTTGTCTACCGCGCAAGTTGAACATTCACAATTCATCATGCTCAGCGGCGCCTTCATCATCGTCCAACATGGCGGTAATCATCGCATCTGCAGCTTCACTGACTTTACTGACAATCTTTGCACCAATTCCATCCGCAGCAGTCTCAGTAGCAGCGACGGCTTGTTGTGGCATGTCATCAGTAGCTCTTGCAATGTCATCAACGTCAGAATCTTCCTCTTCTTCTTCCTCTTCTGCTGCTCTTTCTCCAGCTGGGACTTTGGAAAGAGCATCAATCTTGTGTGTACCACTGTCACGGATGAACTTGGCCAGATCTTCAATGGTTCGAGATCCAGAGTACTCAATTGCTGCGTCCTTCTTTCCAGCTGGATACATCTTGATTGTGGGAAACCCTTGAATCTCATCGGGTACATCATTGGCCGTTGCATCGACTTTGGCAACTACAATCTTGTCCTTGTTACTTGCATACATGGCAGCCAACTCTTCATACTTGGGTGCAAGTCTGAAATTATTAGATTAGTTTGCTGTGGACTAAACAACTGCTTCACAACTTACGCTTTACAATGACCACACCAAGGAGCATAAAATTCAACCAAGACATCCTTCTTATCATCCATGACGATTTCTTGATAGTTCTTAGCCACTATCACGGTCACAGCCCCTTCTTGCTTCTCGGGGATTGGTTCAGACTTAATACTCGGCTCAAGCTTTCCATTGACATAATCCGAGACAAATGCTTCAATACCAGCAGCATCAACGGACTTGCCAGTGTAGGGAAACTTTAGGTTCTTCAACACATCTTGGATAGCAAAGGCAGGAAATTTACCGGCTTCAAGATTGAGATTTCCAGCATGTTGTCCAAATGCTTTTGCATCAATAGTGGCAAAGCTAACCTTTCCTTTGAATTTCTCAGCCACGGCCTTTAAGTCTGCAGATAATGATTTACGCTCAGAAGCTTCTTCGGCAAAGATATAGCCGAGAGGTACGCCAGCCTGTTTAATGTTAGAAAATAACTATAAAGCGGATATCATGTTGACATACCGACATGTAACCTGCATATGTTTCAGGTCCTACTTCTCCGATCAATGGAGTGGCCGCTGTGGTTATGAATTTGGCTAATGAGTCATTGTCGATCTTGTCCGAGTATATGTTCTTTCCCTCGTCAAACGTTTTATACAAAACGACGGCAGGTTGCTCAACACCTTCAGCTTTGGCAAGAGTTGCATCATTGGTTGCACCGAATAGATAACTATCTCGAAGTGTATCTGCTAAAGCGGAAAAGGTCGAGTTTGTGGTTTTATCATCCTTTGCGAAATATCCTACTACGACAATCTTATCTTGTGTTTTGAACTCCTCTATCGTTTTTGCGTCAACAATTGATACTGCTGGCATAGATTGTTTGACCATATATGAGATTATACTAATGATAAATGAGTAACATGTTTACGCGCTATTCATAAAAATCAATAACGTACGCTTGAGCTTTCCGCGGGCCTGGGTATGGCGTAGATGATTCAGGTCCTCGAAAGACTTTGAGAGTAGGGTAACCCTCTACACCATGGTCTTTACAGAGCTCTGCCTCTTCTGTACAATCAATCTTTGCCAGTGCAATCTTCTTATCTTTGAGAGATGTGGCGGCTTCCTCGTATTCTGGAGCTAAAGCTTTGCAATGACCACACCATGGCGCAAAGACTGTGGATGATTAGCTTGGTAAATAAGGTCGAGAAGTAGATATATTTGACTTACATTCGGCAAGGACCAGATCGTTCTCATTCAGAAATGATTTAAATGTGGCCTGTTTCAAATCATGAACATCGCTCGCTGCAGCTACAAGGGCTGCTGCGCCCAGTAAGCCAAGGCTAGCAAAGTTGCGCATCCTGACTGATGAAAGAAAGTTGTGATACTATAGTAGTAGAATTCCACTCAATGTATTTGTAGAACAAGAAGGGCACAAAAAGGAAGGATAAGGTAAGGCTGAGAATAAATCACCCTTTGACGTTTGACAGAACTGGCCAGCTTGCTTTGGGAGAAGCTTCGCGATAGGCATGACTAATCAAAAATTATGTTACATTCCTGATAATGCTTATCAGTCAAGGACTATTCTCATTTCTTCAGCACTAATAAGATACAACGAGTTTATATATGGAATAGTAATACATAGTAGATCAAGTCAAATAGTGATATATAGTACATTGATTCATTCAAAATCTAGACATCATATGAGCGTCATGTTGACCTCGACCAAGATTTACGTATTTCAAAGGCAATATCGGGAGAGTAACGAGAATAGCAAGAAACCAGAATGCTCGGCGGATATCACCAGTAGAATCCGTTATTAGGCCTACGATTGCGGGACCAAACATGCTGCTTCCTTTATCGGTGACAGAATACAAAGCAAAATATGCAGCTTCGTAGCCTTGTGGTATTAAAAGACCAAATAAACCTCGACAATGGCTCTCAATGCCTCCTAGAACGAACCCAAAAATGATTGCCAAGGGAAACATTTCCCACGACTGTTGAAGACCAAAAACACCCCAATTCTTGATAAAAGGCACGAAACCTAGCAGTCCATAAAGTGGAATAAGTTCAAAAAGGCACAAACAACAGGTAACTGTTTGGACTTGATTAATTGCCAATTTGCGACTGACCATTGGCCAAGTGACCGCACCTAATATACCACAGATTGTAGTCGTCATGTTGACACCTATCAATGCTGCAGGTTCCATTGCGAGAGTCGTCTTTGCAAAAAGTATTGCTGTACCTGCGACTGTCGCTGTTGCATCGGATATTAAAAACCAAGCACATAAAAATAGTACTACGTCTTTTAATTTCCTGGCCTGATGAAGTGTTTTGGCAAGATTGGCCCATGAGTAACGTATGTATGATAAGCACGATCTGTAGCATGATCTATCTATAAACTTATGGAGTGGAGGTCCAGGTCGTGCACGGAGGTAATATGCAGCGGGAATCAGAAACAAGCATGACCAAACACCGGCATTCGCTAATGCAAGCTTCAATGATAACATGCTCTGACCCGTAACTTGTACAATGATGTTGGACAGGACTAACACCATCAGACCGGCCGAGTAACCAAAAGCAGTCGCGTGTGAGGAAATTTGGTTAGAAAGGACTGACTTGGTAGTGATAGATTCGCCAAGTGTCGTTGATTTATTGTTAGTTGAAGTACCATTGATTAGACCTGTTTGATCCAAATCGAGGTCTGGCATTGTCAAATGTTGTTCCTGCTCGTCATTTGGTAATGCAGCTCTACTTTCCAATTCGATTCGAGTTTCCAAGATAGTAGGATGTTTCCGTACCAACACTGGAAGATATGCGTTGACCAAAACCAGTGAACAACCAAGGCAGACGTTAATGACAATAGCTAGAACAGCAGCAAACACCAGCACTGAACTATTGATGATTGAAAATGAGAAAAGCGTAAAAACTCCGGTAATACTAACTGCGAGTAATAATCGTTTCCTGTGTGAGCCGCGATCTGCAAATCCTGACATGGATATCACGACTATTGCTTGCAGGAGAACACTAAGTGAAGTCACGTACATCGCAAAACTTGCTGTATTTACTTTGAAGCCGGCCAAGACGACAAAGCATTGGCCTTTGGCTGCAGGTGAACGGGTTTGCTCTTTGCAGCTTCGAAGCGGATTCGCTACCTGCATACCGCGTGCTCTCGCCAGTTCTTCTAAAGTGATCGGTAAGAATAGATTGACTGCAGCGACAGAAATTACTTCTGCAGCACATAACGCGCTGTACCAGCCAAGCAATTCGGACGAACTAGTCGGCTGATTGTCTTCATTCGAATGGGCTAAATCCAATGGTCCATCATCGTGTTGATCATCTTCGACGGCTTCCATTCGAAAACTCCTCTGCCTTGTAGGCATGGAAGGAATACTACACCATCATCAAGCCACAATATAAGGCATGATATAATCTAGTCGCTTCTCAGAATGGAATCATAATATCTTTAACCATGTTGAATTTATATTTCCAATTAGAGCTTGATACAATGTGTTGAACAGCGATAGGGCTGACTTAAAGTTCGTTTGACGTTGCCGCACAATTTTATCTGAAAGCCTCTGGGGGAACCCTCTTCCGGGCAGGTCTGTGAGACGAATAAAAAGACTCTGTCATTATTGTCAGAACCACGTGAATCAACTTGATTACTGTAAAATTTAGATATAGGAAGCGATCAAGCGTATGCTCTTGTATTACCAGTCGCGAAGCTGTCGATCAGATCAATTCCTCAAAGCACAAACTTCTTTCTAGTACCTTTACATATATCTACAGTCAAAACGAAGCCTGCGATAGATCACCGCGCATAAACAAATAGAATATCAGCTCTGGAGATAACCTAGCGCAGTTCATTGTCGGCAAGTTAGCTATTGGACTAAGTATATAAGGCTCGCACAGACAACTTCTGTTTATCGACTTGCGACCGCAAGGAGATTACTGCGAGTGACGCTGGGGCCTGATGCATTCGAGAGCTGCACCAAAGCCTTGCCGGCCGGGCTTATAATGGAATCAGTGTATCAAAATGGTGTCACGAGGACGTCAGAGGGGTTTATTCCATCGCCCTTGCAATCTGGCACAATCACGGATGGTCTTGTCAATAAAATATCAACGAAGACCTCAACAGGAGTATCGATAACAAATGGGGTCTCCGGCCCCGCTGCTTTGGCGGCATCAGTGGTACCACCAATAAATGAGGATGATTCCAAACAAACAAACGGCCTTGATACAAGAAGTCAGCTACCGGACCTGGAGTCTCATGCAGACAGCTTAGTACCGTTTGGGAAGATTATTGGTCGGTTAGCACAACAAGCATACTTCGAGTTGTCAGAAACTATGGAGTCAATGGCGGATATGACCGTCACGAACCAGCCGCAACTGGCAAATGGAACTACAACATCTATCAATTATGACAAGTCACAAATTAGTGTTGCAAAGAAGCTCAAACTCTTGCAATTTGCGCAGACACAGAAGGATCGATTTATCAAGGTCTTGGTCCTATCCGATTGGGCGCGAAATATGAATGATATGATAAAATTGATTGATGTGGGCATGTATCTACGGAAGCATGATTGGGCGGTGACCGACACTACGGCTGCTGTTTATCGACTGCGCGAAGATATGATGGGCGCAAAAATGCCAGCTCCGAATATCGAGGGAGCACTTGAGTTATTAAGTACCGGTAAAGCTTCATGGATGCCAGACTTGAGCTACCTGCCAGAGAAGCCAATGGCTGCCGACGAGATCCTTGAAGTTATAGACGATATGAATTTTGCGCTCTTGACGCGCTTGACCACAAATGAAGATCTGCCGTCACAATTACAAACATATTCAATCGCTAATGGTAGAGTTACATTTGTGATCGATGACGAGCTTGAATTGGATCTCGCTGTGATTGATGACGACCCTGAAAATCCATTCTATTTCATAGACCTACGATTCTTGCGTATATCTGTTACAGATATGGTTGATAATGTTCGGAATCTGCTCGAGATGAGGACGAACGAAGCAATGTCCAAGTTAGGACTAAAGGGCGGGTATGACTTTATACATGACTTTTTTCTTACCTACAAACTTGGTCTAATATATTCTCAAACACACACCTTGATACAAGGACGATATATCGATAACCTTGAGGTTGAAAGTATTCACCGATCTTTAGTCCTGAGGTATTGGACTGGCCTGCAAGGGCCTAAAAACTGGCTAGAATTGGGTATAATTAGTGACAGCCCTGCAAATCAATCCCCTAGAACAACGAATTCGACGTCAGCGATCTGGCACCGATGGTTTCGGAGAGGTCAAGAAGTTATTGATTCGCACTTGCAATTTGACTTTTGTCAGCCATCCGCGGAAAACATTCTTGAACAATGCATCAATACGCACGCTCAAGGCAGACTCAATATTCTGTCTCAGCATATGCAAGAATTATCGACTGTGGGTGGCTCATTCAGCACTCATTTTTGTACAACTTCTGATCAGCATCCTGCCGGCCTCTTGCAACTTGATTTTGAACCCTTGGATACTTCAATTCAGGTTTCTATAAATCCTATAAAAGGCACATTCTGCATACAACCTCATTCTCTAATGGCACAAAAGACAGAGAACAGGATGAATTCAGCACTGACCACTGACACGGCTATCGTCCTCCGCGAGCACCTCTGTAGGCAGACAAAGTCCTTGATCGATGACTTGGCAGTTTCTATAGGGCTTGTCGTGATCCCGACAGCTCGGCCAGACAACAGGTCTGACCTTTTCAGAAACCCAATGGTAGCCATATCACATTTCCGCAGGCCGAATTGGGATTCGGAATTTGCATCCTCTGCAGGTTATGCATTAACAGCAGCAGTCGACTTACATGATGGTTTGACTTGGTATTTGACATGGCTCAATCTTAATGCAGAACGTCTCACGATAGAGAACTGCGAACGTCTTGAGACTGATAAAGGCAAAAACACGCCTTTGAATATAGAACTTTTATCCAAGATTGAGCGACTTGCAGTGCTTAAGGCATGCCAAAATCAATCCATACCATATCTGCGCGATATTGGAATTAATTATAGGATACCCCCCTCGAGACAGCTTACTGACAGGTTATTCTTCAAGATTGGTCACTTGGTAAATTCATCATCACCTATGATTTTCTGCGATGTTGGATCGTTACAGTTTCACGATGTCTCGTGTGTAAATAACTCCATTTCAAAAATCGGTATAGTCCATTCATTCAGGACAGAAGTCGCTCGTGCACTAGCAGATACGAGATCCGTCAATGTTATGAGACAGTTGTATCACAAATTAAAAAGTAATACGGCGATAAAATTAAATCATGACGGCAAATTATGTATAAGTTTTGCCACTTCTATTAATGATGCGATAATACCAATGATAAGCCACCATCTTCATCGAATAGATCAGTTATACAGGATGCTCGAAGTCTTGACCGATGAACATTACGCCGCGCAGGATTTCGATCTCACGAAGATATCATTTTCATACTCAAACCTTCTACGGTGTATCATCAAGTTTCCAATAGCGACAAATACTATGGTTCCCACTATTGAATTCTTAACGAATTTGGACGAGTCAACGGTGAACCCTCATACCTATATTCAGCATCAATTACAGAGTCTCCTATCACCTGACAGTGCCTGGAATGGAATTGAATCTTTCAAGTTTGCGAGCTTCTGCCAAATTCTTCGAGCTACACTACCAATTCTTAAAGCATATCAAGAATTTCAGGAAACAATACCAGCAATGTCAGCATCACTTCGCTGTCGTTCGCCAACTTCCTTCAGACTAGCTTACAAATCGCCCCTGCCGGAGATAGCATTTTCTATCGTGGCTAAAAGTAGAAGGGGCAAGTTGTTTTGGATTGTGAAAGTCGTAGAGGTTCATGGTGGAGGAATTGATGAGACTGTCAAGGTAGGAATGAGTCGCCTTTTGAGATCAAAAGGCGACGGCTGGACAGGTCTGCGGAATGCGGCCATGTCAAATGTTGATGGAATTGAAGAATTGATGACAAAGATCGATAAGATTATGAGATGGCGATATGAAGAGAAGGACGCAGATATCAAGCAAGATCAATTAGCAAAGGATATCAAAGTCAATGATGGGCAGGAAGTCGTCGTGCTTGATTGAGCCCATATTGCATGTAATATTACAAACACAAATCATAAAATTATACTCGTCATTGTCGAAATTGATTTGTGCTGCGTTTGACAATTTTTAATGTTATTTTCTGGTCCTGTATGTAGATAAATAATGCAATTGTATGAAACAAACCTACGCACGGACCACTTTTGAGCTTTTTGCTTTTCCCTAACCGTTCTCTCTGCCGCGTTCCGTTTGCTGACACACATTTTGCGTACCGCACCGCGTGACATCCGTTCGCATCCGAGTCATTTCTAGCAAAAGGCAGAAGGAGATTCTGTGTCAGAAGGCCATACGCGCCAGATTTTCAGCCCAAGCTCGAGGTCAAACGACTGTACACAGAGCCTAGCTCTGTTTTCGTATCGACACATGTTATTCAATTGTACGGTCTTTATCTCTACTTTATTTCCTTCTCCCTTTTTTATTCCGAGCATCTTTAATAGCTTTCTTCAAACGATGGAAATCAAAATAGTGCGACGTGAAATTTGACGCGTGTAGCTCGAGCACGTTCTGTCAATGATCGATGGACTATTCGATCATGGCGTCTGTTGCTTTTCTGCTGCAATGTAACCTACAATACATTCAACATTCTATTACTAACTGCTCTGAATTCAAATAGCTCGGATGTCATCATTCTTATAACCATATTTCTATTAACATGAATAATGCTTGGTCTAACCAGCACCAGCAATTACATCAATCGCAGAATGGAATCCCACAGGGCATGCTGGATGTTACAGGCCAGCCAGCGACCATATTTGACGGCGCGATGAACCCTCAAATGTACATGGGACTTGCGAACAATGGACTCAATTACGGCGGTGCGCAATTACAGGGTCGCATGCCTGATGGAGGAGTACACAATCAGAATGGTGTTATGCAACCGACATACAACGTCCAAAGTGTCATACCTTCAAAGCGATCAAGGGATGATGGATCTATATTGTCGCCTGACGAAGAGCAAATAAATACAAACAACGGCGCAATGCGATCGCATTCTGCAATGTATCCTGCTGGCGCCTACCAGAACAACATGATTCAACAACAGCAATTCCCGTCAATGTTTTCACATCTCCAACAACCGCAGAATATTGATGGTACTCCGAGCCCGGTACAACATCAACAACATCGTCAATTACAGACGAGTCAGAGAATGGCGACACAATCACCGGCAAATTTTAATAACTTTACGGCTGGTGCGAATATCATGTCACCGACAGCGATGCAAATGCAATTGAATAGTGCTATATCCCCACAATCGGCAACAATGGGCGTACCTCACGTCGCGGCAATGACACAGGACGCTATGGCAAGATTTCAGCAAAGTGGTGGCATGGGAAACCGAGGCATGTCTCCGGCAATGGCAAATATGAATCTGCCTGGCATAAGCGCCCAAACACAAGCCCATTTACAGCAACGTCAAATGCTATTGCAGCAACAAAGACTTTTACAGCAGCAGCAGCAGCAGCAAATGTCGCAAGCTGGTGTGATAATGTCCGGTCAGAGACAATTTTCTGGCGGCCAAGGCATTCAAGGCTTGCAACCAGATAGATCACAACAGAATCTATTACACGGACCGGAAGGAATGACAAATGCTCAAAGTAACAATAACCAAATGATGGGTCGAATGACGAGCGTGCCAGCAAGCGAGAGTGGATTTAATACGACACAAGAGAATGCTAGTGCAATGACATCGGCACCAGGTGTAGCAAAGATACCCAATCAACAGCAAGGTCTTTCTAAGACCGAAGAAATACAAAACACTCCTCAAGCACCAGCTCAGGCTTCTGCACCATCTGCAGCTGATCGAGCCCGGACAGAACGTGCTCGCAATTGGTTATTGGGTCTTGATGGATACCTCCAGTCAGTTGGTAAACAAATCAATCCGAATCCTTTGATCGCTGGTCAGCCGCGACATCTGTTTGCGATATGGGTTTCCATAGCTAGTCAGGGTGGGCATAAGAACCTAACGACTAATGATTCATGGCATCTTGTCGCTACTAAACTTGGTTTTAGTCCAGATAACATGGCAGCCGTTCAAGATATTCGAAACATATATGAAGATCAGCTAGCCGAATTTGAGAAACAAGTTGTGCAGCGAAGTCATTTGCAGAAACAACAGCTGCAACAAATGAGACAGCAACAACAAAATTCACAACAGTCGAATATACAATCGAATACACAATCAAATGTGCAATCAAATATACAGGGCTTGAACAGTGCTGGAGGAGATAATAATTTGCAACCATTATCAATGGATCAAGCATCATTTCAGATGCCCACGAACCAAATGGAAAGTAACATAGGACAAATACTGCAAACGCAGCCACAACAGCAACAGCAACAGCAACAGCCACAACAGCAACAGCAACAGCAACAGCAACAGCAACAGCAACAGCAACAGCAACAGCAACAACAACAACAACAACAACAACAACAACAACAACAACCCCCAACATTGCCTATAGATCATGCTCAAATTCAGCAGCAACAGCCCCGACAATTCACTCAAACAAGTCCAATGCAACGATGGCAAGGTTTACCGACTTCTCCTCACATGCAAAATGGTTTGTTAAATAACAGTATTTCTATAACAGAACAAGAACAACCCAATTTTCCTGTTAATAAACGAGAACCGAGCGTATCTGGGTCCGATGGACTGTCTATGAATCCTATGATCAAGATGGAAGCACATTCCTCGGTAAATACGACAAATCTGAACAACTCTGTTGAATCGGCAAGTGTAGCCCAGAAACCCCCGAAGCGCGAACCAGAAACAGATTATTTTGTAAGTAGACGAGTTCCCGAAAGGACCTATGGCAATTATAACCTCGAATCTGTCTACTTTAATGCTACGGAATTGTGTAAACAGGCAGCAGAGAGTATCAAAGTTCAGACAATGTTTATCAGCGATATAAGATCTTTGACTTTGAGTCTGGCTTCTGGCATACCCTCAGAAGTACGATATGCCATTGATAGTCTGGTCGAATTGTCTAGTAAGCTCGTGCATCCAAAAGACGCTAGAGGTTATCCTGGAATGCCTCATGGCATGATAATGTTTGAACGTTGCGGAGAATTACTTGATGCACTTGTTGATTGTCTTGAAGACCATCTTTATGTCTTGGCTTCTGCCAAGTGTGCCTTCTCCACAGGAAACGCTACTGAAATGCTATCATTTGAAGAAGTATCACGTCTAGCAAGAGTTGAATCGGAAACTCTACGCGATCCTATCGCCCCAGGCAGCCTGCAATATTCTTTGGAACATGCTGCAGATCGAGTAGTTGCTTTGATGACTATATTTTTGAATGTTTCGGGGGATATATTCAATGTGTCTAGTATGGCAGACTCTCCTCTTGTAACGATATTAGCCGGGTATTTCCGGCACATGGCAACAAGGAAGCTCTTTCTCAGAAGTCGACAAAATGAATGCGACTTTTACAAATCAACGGTCATGTTGTTGTCGAATCTGGCTGGCCCCGTTTATCAAATGTCTTCACGAGAAGACACACTTTACACTCTACTTTTCCTATTGACATTCGCACCCTCTCCTACCCCACAAGTTGACCTTTCAAAAGCATTGGTCTTTCCACCGTATATACCTCTATTGCATAAATATCTCCCAGTTGCAATTGATACTTTTGCTAAACTTGTCGCAACTCATGAGGGGAATAGAGCACATTTTCGATCGATGTTCCTTGCCCCAACGGCTGATATAGCTGGACATTCACCATCAAATCTCATCACTCGTGCTTTTGCACTTTGTATTTCATCCATACCTGACCGCGTAAAAGGTTTGCCTTTGGTTAAAGACGAATTGACTAGTTTAAAGTTGAGAAAGCCGTGGCTTGCACAAGCCATGTTAGCTGCCGATGTTTTGGCAAGTTTATTGGCATCTGGCGGACCATCAAACTCTGATATCGCTAGATCTTGGTTACAATCAGAAACTAATTGGCCGGTATCATTATTTAGAATGGTTTTACTTTTATCAACGACACCAGAAGTCAATGTTAACCTAGATCATCCCCAAAACAGACCTAGACGACCTGAATTGGCAAAAGATCGATCAGGTAGAATGATTATGCAACCGGATGAAGAGAATGATGTCCCTGGCTTGACGGCACGCAGAGCACTTTCGACGATTTATCGGTTGATTGAAACGGAAATGAAAGGCTCTAGTATATCAAACAATTATGCAATAGATCATATCAAGGGTGATACAACGACTCGTTTGATCAAGAACGAAGTAGATGATTCACTTGATGGTAGGAGAGATATCAGTCACGAAGATGAGGAAGATCATGTACGAGGACAAATATCAATCATACAGATCAAAGGTGATCCATTACCAAACCGTGAAACACTGACTGCTTTGTTATCTACTCCACAAGCCGTTGATACGGAAGCTTTGAAATTAATGGATAAATTGTATGATTTACTTGTACCAAAGATATGATGAAAAATGATGATTATAACATCAAGTTTTATTTATTGACTGCTTGGTTGATGTTGATGAATGTAAATAAATGATTAATAGAAAAGTCTTGACAACTAAACAAGTGTAGTATTGTATTAGAAGAGTGCTGATCATTTTATTACTGTTCCTTAAACTTGTCTCACTGGCACGTATCCTTCTTGTCTTTGTTATTCCTTTAAGTGCTTTTGTTATGTTGATGGATCAACGCTATATATACGTCTATAATAGATCGATCGGAGAACGATTGTCTTTCGTCCTTTTCCCATTCTTATAGGATAACGTTAAGTGGCCCTTGTAGCTTACGGGATTTACAAGGTGAATATTAACAATAATTAAAGTTATTTTTTTTGGCGATGTAAATACAAATTATATCGACTATTCTGATTCCACGTCTACCGAGTAATGTCAAAGTAAAGTACAACTTGATGATGGAAATAAAACGAGATATTAAATAGTAGTAGTATTACATTGTCATATCATTACTTTTTATCGTTACACTACATCACCATTACTCTCGTCAAAAGTGTCGTCTTTCTTTATATCCCCATTACTCTCTACATGACTTTCGTTCTTCTCTATAGTTTTCCCACCAATACCTAGATTCCAATCAATTTCCCCATCTGCACCGTATCTCTCTCTCAACCATTCGTTTGCTTTTTTAAAATGTCCACAATCAAACTACAACAACGTCAACCATCCACTATAATATAATATAACCACGACGGGGGAAAGAAGACGGTAGACTTACGAATCCGCGAGAAGCGCTCAGAGGACTAGGATGCACGCTTTTCAACACCAAATGCCGGCCCTTTACGATCTTGCATCTGTTCTGCGCGGGCGTTCCCCACGCCAAAAACACGACGCCGTCTTTTCGGCGGTTCACGACTTCTTCCAAGACCCTGCCTGTGAAGCGTTCCCAGCCCTTGTTTGCGTGACTGTTTGCCTCGTGGGCGCGGACTGTAAGGCACGTGTTGAGGAGTAAAACGCCGCGGTCGGCCCAGGGAGTCAACAGGCCCAAGTTGTTAGGAGGGGGCCGGAACGACGGATAGTCGCGTTTGAGAGCGATGTAGATGTTTTTCAAACTCGGGGGGCTTTTGGTAGGAGGGCGGACGGAGAAACATAATCCGTGGGCTTGGTTGGTGTTGTGGTAGGGGTCTTGGCCGAGAATGACGGCTTTGATTTTGTGGAGGGGGGTGTGGCGGGACCTGTCAGTTTATGAATTAGAGTAGGAACAGACGTCTTGGAAAGATGGTGGTGGTGTACCAGCTATAAACATCTGCTTCGGGAGGAAATATCTCTTTTCCTTTTGATCGTTCTTCTTGGAGGAATTTCTTGAGACTAAGAAAGCTGGGGTGTACAATGTCTTCTTTTAGGACTGCTAGCCATGATTCATCTAACGTGTTGATCTCTAAATCTAAAAGTTCTTTTTGTTCGGAAGTCAGTTTAGATATCCAGGCTGATTTGTCGAATTTCACACTTGTTTTCGCTGACAGTGGTGATGTAGGAGGTATATGGCCTGAATTGTCGGGTAGCTTGAATATAGATGCTACTGGAACTTCGGGATTCTTGTTCACTTTTATAGTTGTAGCGTCTTTTATTATACTGGATGGATCTTCTATTGAGAATGACTCGACATCCTTATTTATACTTGGACTAGTAAAAGTTATGCTGTCTACTTCTTTACCGGTAGTCTTTGGTGTGCCGAAGAATGAAGTAATGCTTCCATCATGTTTTACTTTTTTTGAGCCTGGCGTGGAAATATCTACGGCTTTTCTTTTTAATGATGAAGCTCCACTAGGTGATGTCTTTCCAGGACTACTACTCAACATCCTGAACTTGTTGTAAAGTCTTCCGAATCTCTGCGGCAGGATTGGCAGCCTAGCCAGCTTGATCCTATCAATATTCGACCGAAATGTCAAATTGACAAAGTAGCAACACTGATATAAACACGTTACGTCATTGATTGACTACTGGAAAAGTGGAGAATTTGACACGCGTTGACGCGATGATGAAATCAAAAGTGAACATAATCAGGTATTGTTAAACTTTTGCTATACTGTTTTACACATTGGATATAATCATGTTATTCATGACTTCATGTACGTGTCAATTGCACTGTCTATATATAATGACCCACACATCTTCGTTCAATCTTGTCTCGATGACATAAGCCTTGGCCCTTGTGTATCTATTATTCACTAATTTGATCCATTCGTGTGAGGACTTTCAGTTCGAAAATAACGACTGATGCCCTTGTCAAGAGCTTTTATTGTCATTGGTTTGACATAAAACTCGTCTGCACCCGCAGCGAGTGAGCATTCTCTATCACTTGGAGAATCTTGTCCCGTTACTATTAAATTCATCTTAGCATTTGATAATGAATAATAATTATGTTAGTAATGATTACTCACTTATGAATATCACGGATGCCTGTAGACCACGTGCCTTTTCAATCTTTCGTATCTCAGTACATGCTTCAATGCCATCACAATTAGGCATTTGTAGATCAAGGAGAATAAGTGAAATTAAATGACCACTTTCCAGAGCTTTTCGATATTGAGCTATTGCTTCCAAACCGTCAATAGCCAATCCATATGAATACGTCCTTTTTTCGCAATACATCTTGATGATTCGTAAATTGATGAGGTTGTCATCAACTAGCAGTACGTTCGGTGGACCTATCCTTAGTTGAGGAGTCATATCCCATGGGGCTGCCAACAAACCATCTATAGGACTTGACGTTGGTCGAGATCTCGATGCAAGATGTTGTATTCCGTTGGTTTTAGCACGTGAAAGTTTCTTCGCTTTCTTCTTGTAAGCTACATTTATCATTCCCATAATATCGTCCAGCCGTTTAGTAGTAAAAGGTCCAGTATAAAAGGCTATCTGTGGATGGCACCTTTCTAGAGTAGCAATATCTTCGCCTGCAGGTATCAGACATATCGCTACACCCTTCAATACCTTTGCATCTTCTAGATATTGTTGAAATTGTTCAGGTAGGGGGATAAAACTGACAATCGTCACTTCGTCATCTGCATTTGACTTGCTGACCTCTTTAACGCCGAGTCGCTTGAGATATTTGACATAATGCTGCACTGTGATTGTTTTTGGCTCCGAGGGAATTGTGCAAAACTTTGGAAATTCAGGTACATGTTCTATGGGCCCCTCTTGATCGGGTCTGTAAATACATGCCAAGGCCGGATTAGGAATGGTCATTCGAAAGTGTGAGCCTTTACCCGGGGTAGAATCTATTAGTTCTACAGATCCGGATATTGCATTAGCCATCTTAGATGCCAGCGTCAAGCCAAGTCCAGCTCCTCTGCTATGAGGGTTTTCTTTCTCGTAAGCCTCAAAGATTCGTGCTTTATTTGCATCTTCAATTCCAGATCCGGTATCGATAATATCAATCATTAATTTAGAATACTCGTCATTAGATGAAATTTGGATAATTACACATCCACGACTGGTGTATTGGAAAGCATTGAGTAAGAGTGATTGTACACATTCTTTGAGTATATTGACGTCCAAATTACATGCATCCGTCCTTGAGATTAATTGATTATCGAAAAATACGCACAAACGGTCTACTTCAGCGTCGGGAATCATCTTGGTAGCATCGTCAAGTACAGTCTCTTCAAAATCAGTGAGCTGACAAAGCTTGATAGTGTCTTTAAATTCTATAACTTCTGCCCATCGATTAAGTTTGATCATGTTATTAACAGTCGACATCAATTCGCGGCCGAGGTTCTGGATCGTTCGGAGAACATCAGACGTATCAACTGATGCATGGCCTCCTTCGATTGATGATAGTTTTGGCGACGCGAAAGCGTCGGCGAGTGCATTGATCGACTTTGTTGGGTCTGGAGATGATTTTAGCCTCATCAGATTCTTGGCTGCCAGTTCTTCTGCGAGAAGATCGACCGAACCGAGCACACCATGTATCGGAGTTCTTAAAGTATGTGTCATGCCTCTCAGGAAGCGTTCTTTTGCTTGACGAGCTTCAGTAAGAGATCTCTCTTGCTCTATGCTGATCAAAATTGCTGCGCAACGATCTACAAACCATGAGTCTATATCATCAAAGACGTGGCTGATATTCTTTGCTGCAACAAGCAAAGCCTTTGGTTGACTAGGATTCCATGTGCGACTAACGACTGCCCTCATTGGTTTCAGTGACTTTAATTCTTCCTGATTACACTTTGAGATGAGGTCATCGAGACCAGCTGCATCCTCCCACAGACCATGATCCACTTGATGAGTTGGTATTTCATACTTCTCAAACATAGATACGCCGTTCCTCATAATTACGTGACACACCGATACTTCAGCATCAGGATAGACTTTACTTAGTGCTCTCATTATGGCGACTTCATCGCGATTAATGTCTCCATGAGAAGTCGCTTCACTAAGAAGCTCTCCCATACGCTGTTGTTCCTCGCGTCGTTCCAGACGAGAAGTGGATATGATTTCGGATACAATCATATCAGCAAATCGTACAATAGAATCCTGCTGATGTTTTGTAAGCGATTTGTGAGCGGTTGTAGATGCGAGACAAAGCGAGCCCAATGCTACGGATTCCGTTGCGCTAACACGCACTCGAAGAGGGGTTCCAGCATAGCTACGAAGTCCGCCTCGGGACACATGGGGAGAGTTCTTAAAGCGCCAGTCCTTGGACATGTCGGACAGCGAAAGCACAGTCTGCGGGCATCGGTCAGCAAAACATTGTGATCACTAAGACCGGGACAGTACAAGAGAGAAACAGCAAGACGTACACCAGGAGCTTTGCCTTGTATTGTGTGACTGCATGTAGACTCACGTCGCGGCAATACTCGAAGTTCTACACCTGCGGTCACCACACGCCGAAAGGTACTATTGTCGATAAAGCCGCAAATTGCCATATCCCAGCCAGTGAACTCCCGAAGCATGTCAACCTTGACTTGAATACTTGCAAGGAGATTAGCGTTAGAGTATAGATTTTTAGTGTAGTACCAAAGAGTGTTCAGCCGCAGTCTTTCATTTGACGTTAATGTGGGAGCCAGGTAAAAATTGTCACCAACGTCGACTGCTATAGCTGGAGGCATGTCTGGAAGTCCAGTGCTTGCGTCCGGATCCAAGACGCAAAATTCCGGGTAGTTCTGGTTGAAATGTAGAGCATCATAATCTCCAAGGGGTTTACTACAATTTTCGGGATCAAAAGTGGGCTCCACCGGAAGTCTTTGCTGAATGGTCGTTGGAGACTCTGATGCATTGCTGCCAGCAGCTATGGAATCGTCCAGAGGAAAGAATGGAATCACACTCATTGTCACTGTATCTTGTAGGTGGGTAAGACCGAAATTGCAGATTACACTACGATGACATGCTATCTTCGAAGGTTAATGTAAGATCGCGCAAGTCTCTGTGCATTTGACCTCTTCGCAGTCACCGATACGTGTCGTACTTCCATACTACTATTTGCACATTGGTTTATATAACAAATCAATTTTTTGAAAGCTTGCCTGTGGGAATTGATTCATGAAACATGTGAACCCTAACGATCAAAATTTCCCTGGAACGACATAGCGGTCTGTTTCTAGACCCTGTGGGGCGTTTAGGGTTTGGATCAAGTGCATGCATTTTTTTTTTATTTCAGATAAATTCGTTACTGTAATAATTTTTTTATCGGTACTGACGTGACTCATGTATCTTTAGTACATCTATTGAATTTGCTGAGGTAGATTGTGGATGGCAAATCTAAGGATGTGAGCACAATGATAAGAGATGTTCATTGAAGGGATGACTGAGAGAAGTCATGTAGGAATGGGGTGATAGTATATATTCTTTTCATTTTTCGTTTCGAGTTGGCGCCAGTATGCATAGCCGAATAAGCTCATTGCCTTTTACCATGGTCTTCCGTGTGCGTCTGGAAATTGCCGCTTTAGAATCTTTGGAAATTAACCTTTTGCTGAACCTAGAGGGTTCGATTCTCGCTGAGTACAGAATATTTTCACCATTTTGGAGGTTTGTTTTTTTCATATTCATGATTATTTAAATCACTCTCAAGAATTCGAGTCAATTATGGTAGTACAGTTATATACTTATATACATTTATTTATACGTGACATTCATTAACGTTATATCAGAAGTTATGTGCCATGAGAAATGCCTCAATCTTTGGTTTGATGTGACCTTTTATCAGTATTTGTTTCGTCAAATGGTTAATTGTGCAATCTGACGCTTCCAGGTTCAAAGAGCGTTGTAGAGTGGAACTCAAGGCATTCAAATCACCATCTATCCTTCTCAGCTTTGTAAGCTTCTTGTTACCTCCAGCTTTTTGTAAATGGTAAACTGGCAATTGATTAGATGGCGTTCGGGTGATGAAAAATGGTAGATCTGGTGCGACTAGGGTCGGGGTTGTTTCTATGACTCCAGGTCGATGCATATGAGGGAATCGATCGGGATAGTGCTTTGCCCTGGTTGGCTGTGATGTACGATGCGAAGCCCGGGATTCTTTTGGGCGGGGCTGAGAATATGTAGATGAGGGTGGATATGATCGGGGGGCATTGCGCGAAGCAAAAAGGTTGGGATCCTCTGATGCTACTTATCAATTCTTCGAACATCTTGATCAATTCAGCCGAAGAAGGCTTACCTATTACATTCGTCCCGCTTTTTACATCTCCAAGTCCACTCTTATTCGTGATTGAACTGGCGTAACATCGGACTTGATATGCTTGACCAAGAACACGGATGGGAATTCTGATTGCGGAGTGAGAGCGCCCTAATAGCTCCATATTATGATTGACTTGAGGCCTCCAGACTCTATATAGTTAGCGTTATGCGACTTGCTGACAGAGAATCGATTGGTCGGAAAATTTTCGGTTAAATAATCTTCAATCTTGGGACTTCAAAGTTCGTCACTGATTTGTACGAAAAGACGCATTCAGTTTTTGAGGATAGCAACGAGCAACATCACAATCATGGCAGTTGACACGGCTACGCAGCATGATGCTAGCGCGCCTCAGACAAACATTCTGCCAAAATTGCTCCCCCATCTGGACCGACATCTCGTATTTCCACTTATTGAATTTCTGGAAGAAGGGGCCGAGGGAGACGAATCTCAGGCAGAATTGATCAAGCTCAAATTCGAATTGTTGCGCCAAACGAACATGATAGATTTTGTGGGATCCTTGGACGCACAGATACACGGTCTGACGGAAAAGCCCCAAAAATATGACGAACAAAGGCAACAAGTTTTACAACGCAGAGGGGAATTACAAGAAGAGTGCCATGTAATTCAGGATCTACTTTCGAACGAAAATGTAGTGAACAATTTGCGTAGCGATAAAGTGGCGAACTTGAACTATTTAAAGGAGAATCACGGAGTGACACCCGAAATGGTCAATACACTTTACGACTTTGGTCATTACCAGTACAGTTGCGGTGATTATCACGGTGCATCAGACACATTATATCAATTTCGCATACTGGTAAATAATTCTTCATCTATATAATTTAAGAATTAATTTCTAATGCTGCGTAGAGTACAGATAATGACAAAGTCGCCGCGGCAAATTGGGGAAAGTTAGCAGCAGATATTCTCAGCGCAAATTGGGAATCTGCTGTCGAGGAAGTCGCCAAAGTCCGTGAATTGATAGAAATTCGATTATTCAACAATCCTCTTGCACAACTCGAACAACGAACATGGTTATTACACTGGGCGTTATTCCCTTTCTTCAATCACGAACCTGCCCGCGACACACTCACAGAAATGTTTTTCTCCCCTGCTTTCATCAATACTATTCAAACCTCATGTCCGTGGATCCTTCGTTATTTGACCGCTGTCGTTGTTACGAACCGTAATCGTCCAGTTGGACGGAACAGTACAATGGCGTATCAAAAACAGTTGAAAGATTTGATTCGCGTTATCAGACAAGAAGGTTATGAGTATCATGACCCGATAACAAACTTTATCAAGGCATTACATGTAGATTTCGACTTTGAGGAGGCTCAGAAGAGACTTGTTGAGGCCGATGATGTTATGCGCAACGACTTTTTCCTAAACACCACACGCGACAGCTTCAAAGACTCTGCTAGACATTTACTTTCCGAATGCTATTGTAGGATTCATGAAAGAATTGATATAAAGTTAGTTGACATTTCTTTCTTCTCTGCGTTTAACATACTGACATGCGCTTAGGGATCTATCAACACGCTTGGGATTATCAGACGATGAAGGGGAAAAGTGGATAGTTAATTTGATCAGAGATACACGTGTGGACGCAAAGATTGATTACAAACAAGGCACAGTGATCATGAATCATCCACCTCAATCAGTATATCAACAAGTCATAGAAAGGACAAAGGGGGGCTTTTTCCGTACTCAGGTTTTGAGCGCAGCCGTTGCTAGATAGACATGATTCACTGATATATTATTGATTGCTATGAAGACGAATACGTTTGATAAATGCAAACTCGAAACCATATTATCGTAATCGTGATAGTGATTAGGTGAACAATTCATGATTTTTTTTATTTGATCAAAAGCAGTTTATTCTTTGGCGTTACCGTAGTCTATAAAAATGCCTTACAAAACACTGCACGAATATATATCGTTTTAGGAGAAGGAGACTAAGCAAGTCCCGAGAGCTATTGGAACCAGTGTTATCATGTCAGCGTCACTGGCGCCAGAATGCAACAATGTGAAAGAGTAAGTAATTTGTCAATTCAATCTGCACGTTAGATAGTCATTGGCACTGCCATCCAAAATGTCGCTTGACTGCGTCGATTTTTGCATATATACAACACATATAAGAATATTTTGCTGACCAGTCAGACGGTATGATACGTGCTTTCTCAAATGGTACAGCGAAAGTATGCAAACGTAGCGCATGATATGGTATTGAAGTAATTACTCATTCGGAATAGAATATCTACGAGGTATCGCCAAGGACGATGAATGCGAGCCACTGTTTCAAGTCTATAAAAAATGCATAAGTGTACTGATAATCCCGTCTTCAATCCATTAAATATACGCTGACTTGTCACTGAAATGTAGACTGCCTTGAAAGAACGAGGTATCGACAAGATGCTTGATGAAGCTCGTGCGGACAATGAGGAAAATGATAGAGAAAACATGCAAGTAAAGCGATGAAATGAGAGGTGACGGTCTAGTGCAAAACGATATATTATTAGGACTAAAGTAATTTAACGAGTCCTCCTCATAACGTCGACCTCTACAGCCACTGTTGTCTTCTGCTACAGGTAGGCCGAGCGGTTGCTCAGACATGTAGAGTTCGGACATATAAATCAGATAGATTTCAAGCTTAACGTGTACATAGAAGAAATGGATCACCAATGGCAATATCAGTCACATACATATATGTTCAGATCAACATATTCACTACGCGTGAGACCTACATATGTAGATAGAAATCATCATATCTACAGTATTTTACTTCCAAGATTATGACAAAGGTGGAACCTTATCTGTTAGCTAATCGGATATTGGCATGTTTACCCCACAAACAAGAACGCTTCTTTTTTAAGCACGTTGATACTGCCAACCGTTGATAGTCATCGAAGGTCTCGACTAAGATTTATGTCATATTAACAATATTGTTCAACTTAACATGCTGGACGGCATATATACTTCCGATTACGGATCGACAATGGAATAATCAATGACACAGTGATATAGAATCATCCAGAGTTCGTATAATAACCATACAGAACGTACGAAGGCATAGCTGCTGCAATAAATCGGCTGTGAATAAGGACAAGAGTTTCCTTTCCTTAGCATCATCTGTACTTTAGCATGGATCGTTATTGAAGCGGATCTTATTGATCAGAACAGCATTCGTGTGGTCATTCCATTCGAAGCTCGCGCGCAGATAACACACAATGAAGATCAGTACATGGATGATGGTAGATATGGACGAGATGGAATCGTTGCGCATAATCGAGCCAAGATGGAACAAAGGCTTGATCGCTGTATCTATCGCGATATCATTCTTGGGAGCCTTTACGTCAACACAACTCATGTGTCAAGCAAAAATGTCAAAATATATGACCGGAATAGTAGTATGGGGAATGCTTAGCAGTTTGGTGTTTGGGTTTTGTTCCATATGGGGACTTCACTTTGTCGCTACTCTAGCATGCGAGCTGGACTTGCCTATAGGCGTCGATCCTGGTCTGACGGTACTGAGTTCCATATTAGCCGTGCTTTTTACATCGTTCGCACTTGTGTGTGATTTAGTGCTGGCACAATATCGAAGGACGCAAAGACGTAAGAAAAATGTGTTGCGAGAACGTCCGAGTCAGAGGCGTTTGCGGTCCCAGGAAGGTTCTTTTTCAGGCTTGACAAAAGCCTGGATGAGCGGGAAACAGGCATTGAGATCACCATCTCGTGCGACGTCCATGTCCGAGTTACCACGAGATTCAGCCATATCGTTACGAGATGAGCAGAACTCTGTTACAGTTTCACCTCGAAAAAAGAAGTTTCCACAATCAGATGCGCTTGGAATGATAAGTACGGGGAGTCCTGTGTCGCGGTACGATAGTATGGGAAGTGATGAGATGGAGTCAGCGACCAGGCCTTTGCTCGGAGGCGTTAATCATACACAAAATACCAAAGTTAACGCTGAGTTTCAAGTCGAAGAAGAAGCTGTGGCCGAAAATGATATGGAAGTATCAAGTACATCCGACCGACAATCCAGCGATGTAAGCTCTTTGCGACGTGTATCGACGATCAACACGGAATCAGAGTCCAGCTCTTATGGTGGACCGAGATTCGTTAGTATCAGAGCCATTCGACCACGTAGCGCAACCGCAAAGAATTTGTTCATGGCAACAGCTCTGTCTCTATGGGAAGGTCTGATTCTGAAGAATATTCTCAAAGGATTTCTGTGGTCTTTGGCGATTACTGGAATGCACTATGTTGGCATATTGGCACTAAAGATTCCAGGAGGTCAATGCAAGCTCAATCCTCTTCTAGTGCTACTATCTGCACTTATAAGTTGGGCGGTTTGCACAATCGGAACAATCTTGATGTCAGACATGGAACTTCATATAGGGCGACAAATCCTGTTTGCAGTGATAGCGGCTATAGGTGTTGCTGCTATGCATTTTACTGGTAAGTCAACAACTATTAAACATGGGTGTAGTAATAACTAAATTGATCGATATAGGCATGCGTGCCGCAACATTTATTTCTGAATTTCCTCCATCGGAACGACGTGGATATCCTACTGGACTTCCTATAGCTATCGTTAGTATCGCTATAACAACATGTCTTGTTGCCAATTTTCTGCTCGCTCATGCGGCTAGTGTATCTCGAAATAAGCTGGCAGAAGTCGTCTATACACGAAGGAAACTCTGGGCTGCGATTGCACAAAAAGAGAATGCTGAAGCCGCCGCTGTTGCACGTTCGGAATTTATTGCTTCGGCCTCACATGAGATACGGACAGTATGTAGTTCATTTCATTTTCTATGCTAGCAAACAATATGATGGCTAATCTGTACATGTAGCCTCTGCATCAGCTTCAGGGCTACAGTGATTTATTATCGCGAACAAATCTAAGCGAAGAGAGTCGATTATTGCTATATGCCATGCAGGATGCTACCAGAGCCTTGTCAATGAGTAGGTGGTTCAAGATCTTTGAACGAATCGAGTCCAAACTAATGAAGGTCCGTAGTAACAAACAACGTATTGGACTGGTCTCGTCTTGAAAAAGGCGAGGCTACTTGTAGGCCAACTGCGCTAGACGTCAGATCAGTATGCGAGTCGATAGTGCATCTCTTGCCTACAAAAGACGACGAAGTTAGCGTAGACCTGATGATGGTAGTCGATCCTGGAGTTCCTGCTTCTTTATTCATTGATGAGACATACTTGCACCGTATAGTCATGAATATACTGTCCAACTCTCTCAAATTTACATCTTCTGGATATGTAAAATTAGTGGTATCCTTTCATGAGAATAAATTGATCGCGATAGTGTCCGATACAGGTTGTGGCATACCAGAATCATTTCTACCACAACTATTCGAGCCTTTCAAGCAGGCTCAAACTCGAGGCGCACACCGAGGCACCGGACTAGGCTTAAGTATCGTGTTGCAATTACTCAATAAGATGCAAGGAACAATCAAGACTGAAAGCCGTCATCGGGATTCCCGAGGCGTTGAGCCAGATACGACTGGCACAAAGTTTACCGTCGAAATACCAGTGCAGGCGGTTGAAGACCTTTTACTACCTGCAACATGCACTATTCGGAATATTGCCATACTCGGCGATACAAACGATCGTGCTCTTCATGGCGTACGAGACGCGTGGAGTGTCTTTGATGTCAAATCCAATATATTGTCCGATGCCCAACATGTACCTAGCAAATACGACGGGATTTGGGTTGATGAATCCTATCTACGATCACTCGATTCGGCACGGTTCGAGAGTCTTGTTCACCAACGTAATCGACTCGTTCTTGTTCCTTTTGAGGACGAAGCTTCCTTTTTCAAGCTCTTTCATAATTCAATCCCTGGATGTGTCGTTCCTCTTAAAAAGCCGTTGATATGGCACAAGATTATCAAACTAGTAGCAGATGCTCAACTTGATCCGGATCGATCTACCTCGGTAGGTCGTATCGTCAGATTTGCATCTCAAGTAGATGTCATGCATGAGACGGATAGAACAGCGGCAACTAATGGCGTTGCTGATATGAACACACATCTCATTAACACTCCAGATCCTTCAATCGTCTCATCCCACGCTACGCCATCACTCGCATCAATGTCATCAACGCCTAGCATGTCACAATCTTTAGTGAATCTACCAAAGTCACAAACGTTACTTTTGGTCGAAGATAACAAAATCAATGCTCGACTAGGATCGAAAATGCTCAAAACACTAGGTTACGGAGTTCTCCTTGCGGCGGATGGCCAGCAAGCAGTAGACATGACGCTTAAACATGATTCAGTGATTGATGCTATCTTGATGGATCAAAGTATGCCTATCAAAGATGGTTTGACGGCGACTAGGGAGATTCGGGCACTCGAAGCAGATGGGACATTGAAGGGACCAACCTATTCGCAGTCATTGGCTGCAGATGACGACTTGCAATATTCTTCCGACTTTCACGACCATAGATCATCATCCCGACAAAGGGTTGGGGATGACAGTGACGATAAAGACAAGGATAAGAAGAAGAATTCACAGTATAGATTTAGAAGACCTATAATAGCAGTTACTGCAGTTGTTGGACCTCATGCAGAAGCAATGTGCAAAGACGCAGGAACTGACGCCTTTTTAGCCAAGCCACTTAGCTTGGAGAAGCTGAAAGAGGCACTAGAGGAATTCTTTCAACCTTTCAGCACTGATGGCACGAATGGGTTTGGCAGGTCTTCCTCGTCTTTATCAGTCATTAAATCTCTTCATAATGAAGATATCAATGGACATGTAAATCATAAAGATGGAGGACTGATGATATCCGAATAGAGTCGTGGTCCAACCCCTGATATGTGCACGATTTAACAACCAATAGGTCGTGGTTATAATAATAACGCGTTGATGACGAAATTTCTGATATCCGATTCAGCACAATGTCAGAAGCGTATAATTTGTAATTAATTAAATAGAGGATAAGTTTATGCATAGCAAACAAGCATGATACACATTATAATACTAGAAAGCAATACTATACAGTTTATCAAACAGCTTTCATTGCAAGGATGAAAATGATGTGTCAATGACGTCAGTAATTAACCGCTCGAAGTCGCAGTGTCGTCATCTTCTTTTTCGCTTCTCTAAACTGTCTTTATATATCATAATCAGAAGTAATATACACTTAATCATGTCTACTACAGCAGAGTTACACGAGAAGTATGAACCTCATCCCGATCCTGTTGCTTTGACCAATCCATCTACTACTTCAACAAACAATGAATCTATCACTTCAAGTAACGATATTAAAACACCAATCAAAAATGTAAATGACAATGTCGACTACGAACCTCATCCCCAGAATTCAGTACAGATCTCGAGTGAACATCAAAAGATTGTCAATAGTATCACCAATCTATATTCTGGTTGTGCGTCTGAGGAAGATATGCGAGTATATGCCGAAAAGAGCATATACGATGACCCGTTCAGGTATTTCATATATTCTTCCTTTACATCTTCCAATCATTTACTCATCTTGCTATTACAGTTATTGTGATACACGTTACAAGATACTCGGGCAATGGACTGGGATACCCCTTTTGTTTGCTAGTTCAAAGACATTAAAGACGGAAATCGTCAAAGATTCCCCCAGCGAGATTTCATTTAAGCTTCAACAAGAATACACCATCAAAGTATTCCATGGCACAAAGGTTGTGAATTCGCTCGTCACTCTTACTTTGGATGAGCAAGGGAAGATCAAGTATCATAAAGACCAATGGAATTCCAAGGATTATAGTCATGAAGGCTTGGGTTTTATTTTCAAAAAGTTGAATGGTGATTATTTGCCTATAATTACACAACCGCCAAAGGACTTATAGAAGATATATTATATAAGTTAGTTTTAACTTTTTTTAGTATGTAATTTGTCATGAGTTTGGACACTGAATTATTCCGGCTCAAACGGGCCGTGTTCCGTGGTAATCCATTGAATGATATCGCAGTATATTTCTATTTATCGATGTATACAAGAGATCTTCAAATACAAGCCATTGATCCATCATGTCTGGGATTACTTATGTAAGCAATGTCTCTGGGTATACGATTATCGTATGGTTGACTAAACATGTTGATGTCAGCGAATAATACCGACCGCTGCATTATTATGTGGTGCTGTAATATATCCAAAAAGGACTGCCAATGCTGAAGAGATACGAACAGATATCTCAAAGGTCGGTTGTTTATCTCATGTATGACCAACTGAAATCTGACAAGTGTAGCGGAAACCTATCTACGATTCAGACGAGAATGCACAGAGATCAATAGCTCAACATATACATGACACTACAATAACACCCAAACCCTTAGAAAAGCCAGCAACAAATCCGTCATCACCTACACCCACAGATCGCATAGCTCAGCAAGTCAGACATTCCAGGTTATGGGCTCATAAATATGTCGTAAAAGCCGAAGATGGAATAAACAACACCATGACTCGATTTTTGCAATTGGAATCAGATTTTGCTTCGACAATCGCGAGTCTCGCACCACCTAGAGGATCGAATGAAAAACTACTCACTGGCTCAGTATATGTTCTCGTAGCAGCGATGGCCGGATCAATCATTTCTAGAAACCGTAATCTCCTTTTGAGAACAATTGTGCCGCTCGCAACGGGAATCACAACTTCTTATTATGTTTTACCCATTACGACACATAATGTAGAGAAATTGATTTGGAAATATGAAGAGCGATATCCTTTAATACGGGACAATCACCTTCGCGCAAAGCAATCTATTTCTCATTTTGTCGAGACTGGAAAGGCACATAGTCAAATGGGATTGGGGATGGCTCGAGAAAAGGTTCAAGGTGTGGGAGATAAGATAGAAACATGGATTAGTCAAGGACGGTGAACTACTCGTGTATATATCTGAATCAATCAAAACTGTGGAAAGTGAACATAGCACAATCGACTTACAAAGAGATTCTCCATAGAAATAAACGTTAACCTATAAAACCACGTGATAAATCTACAATTATTCCAGGTGATATTCAAGCTCGTTAGCTTCAACCTAGTATAGTCATCTCACACAATCGCTCTCTTCATACCGCCATACTTGTTGTAAAGGTAGCATTACAACATACTGTACACTAATTGTTGCCTTGTAACATAATCATGGCCGATGTTGCCGTAGAAAACCCGGCCAACGTGCTTGCCCCTCACAAAAAACCTCTCCTCTCGTCCATACCAAACATAGATTCTCTAGAGGGGTTCGGACAAGACACAGACGACCAATACCAACAATTCAAAAAACTCCAGCGACAATTAGAATATATCAATCTTCAAGAAGAGTACATCAAAGATGAACAACGCAGTCTCAAACGTGAATTGGTACGAGCGCAAGAAGAAATCAAACGGATACAAAGCGTACCGTTAGTGATAGGTCAATTCATGGAAGCCATCGATCAAAATACAGGCATTGTTCAATCATCTACAGGATCTAATTATGTAGTGCGAATATTATCAACTCTTGATAGGGAATTACTCAAACCTTCATCTTCGGTCGCTCTACATCGACATTCTAATGCTTTGGTCGATATACTTCCTCCTGAATCTGATTCTACTATTGCAATGTTAGGAGCTGATGAGAAGCCCGACGTCAGTTATGCGGATGTTGGTGGTTTGGATATGCAGAAGCAGGAAATTAGAGAAGCTGTAGAGTTGCCATTGACGCATTTTGATTTATATCGTCAGATTGGTCAGTCACGTTTCTGACTTCTACTAAAAGTGTGTGTTCTAATTTGTTGGGATTATAGGTATTGATCCGCCGAGAGGTGTGCTTCTTTATGGACCACCTGGTACGGGAAAAACAATGCTTGTCAAGGCCGTAGCGAATAGTACAACTGCATCATTTATCCGTGTTGTTGGTTCAGAATTTGTACAGAAATACTTAGGAGAAGGTCCACGTATGGTCAGAGATGTATTTCGTATGGCGAGAGAGAATAGTCCGGCAATAATTTTCATCGATGAGATTGATGCCATTGCGACGAAACGATTCGATGCTCAGACTGGTGCAGATCGAGAAGTTCAACGTATATTGCTCGAATTGCTTAACCAAATGGACGGCTTCGACCAGGCCAGTAATGTTAAAGTCATCATGGCTACAAATCGAGCAGATACTTTAGATCCAGCATTGTTAAGACCTGGTCGATTGGACAGAAAGATTGAATTTCCCAACTTGAGAGATCGTAGAGAAAGGAGACTGATTTTCTCAACTATTGCCAGTAAAATGAGTCTAAGTCCAGAAGTCGATCTTGATAGTTTGATTGTCAGGAATGATCCATTAAGTGGTGTGGTAATCGCCGCAATTATGCAAGAGGCTGGTTTGAGAGCTGTGAGGAAGAACAGATATAATATCATACAACAAGATTTGGAAGATGCATATACAAGTCAAGTAAAGGGTGGAAGTGAAGCGGATAAATTTGATTTTTACAAGTAGAAGTGTTTATTATAGAAAGACATCGACAAAGCATGGCGAGGTATATGATAATTATAATCACAACTTTTTTTGAATGAAATGTTCATGCATAAAAGAGTTTAGATACAAGAAATCTACTCTAATATCATTTCTGAAGTCATGTTCATATTAATCCACCGTGATTTAAGCAGCGATTGTGACTTCAACTTCGACACCAGCTTCAATGTTGATGATGATCTGTTTAACGACCTCGGTTGGCGCATGTAAACTGAAAAGAAGCATGTTAATATTCCGTAATCTAAGTGTAATTATTTGTAAAATGATACTCACTCAATCAATCTCTTGTGAATGTGCATCTCATACATATCCCAAGTCTTACTACCTTCTCCGTTGGGTGTCTTTCTGGTCGTAATCTTCAAGTGCTTGGTAGGTAATCTGACCGGTCCCTTTGGCGTCAATCCCTTTGACTTTGCGCGCTCGAGCAATTCAGCAGACACTTTCTCGAGAGCCTTGACCTTTCGAGAAGTGAGCGTGATTCGGATCTTGTGGATTTTAGGACCTTCTGTGGCCTGGCTCTTGTCGGGTTTTTGGAATGACATTTTTTTTGGTTTGGGGATAGATAAAAGTATCTAGAGGTAGTTTTTTTTTTTTTGAATGGACAGTCTCGAATCACGACTCGGTTAGAAGATGTTGGGATCTGCTAAGCCTGCAAAGTGATGATTGGAAGGAAAAAGATTTTGTTTCGAGAGGTGCGCCGAAATTTTGATATCGTGGGTGTGCTGTGCCAAGACTTATTTTTTTGCTATAGCGATATCACTATGTATGGGTTCGCTATAAAATAAAGTTTTGGAATTCTCCACAACCTCATATATTTTTGTAAGGGCATCATTGACGTCATGAATATTTGACTATAGTTTCGGTATATATAGGGAGGAATTGTGTTGTTTGAAAGAAGATGAGAAGCATTAGATAGAATGAATCTACCTCTGTTACTCTCTCTACCTCCGCCTAGTATTCGTCGCAATTTAGACCAGAGTCGATGGGATAGTTTACTAGAAACTTGGGTGCAATTGACGAGTTTATATCTACAAATAGAAACACAAGACTTTACTGGTCTTGTAAAGAATGACTCTAATGTTGTCGACTTTCTCGTCAATTTCTACAATGAGTTGTTCGAAGCAGGAACAGCAGATAATCTCCTGGGACAATCGAAGAATGGTACTACTCTACGACGGCATTGCTTTCAATTAGTACACCGCATTCTCATAGGTTCTTCGTTATCTCCTCGACTATTACTTACGTGGGAGTTCATTGGGTCTTTCTGTCATGCTCATCGAAAAGAGAAAGGTTTTGATCAGTTCATTCACTTAATATGGACGAAACAAGAGAAGGACATCACAGCAAGTCTCAACCAGATTAAATCTAACCTAAACCGTTTTAGAACTTCCGATCCAACTCAGTACGAGAAGAGTCTTCAAAAGCTTGCTCCAATATTCTACACACTTCCGGAGGCTGCAGCACAATTCGCGACCGGTTCAGAGTTTCTTGACGAGTTAGTGGATGCATATAAGAATGCTTCACCAAGATTTCGTTCTAATATTGTTCCTGTTGCGTATTTACTACTTACCTCGTTATCGAAACCTCCTTGTCAAAACCAATCCGTTCTACTTGACCATATTTATAGCATGAAACCAGATGGAGAAAGTCACAAGGATGAGCCAAGTCTTCTCTCAGATCTTGTGACTAATACTCCACTGCTGAAAGTCTTGACTGCATCTGGGTCTACACAATCTTCACAGAGGGCAAAAACATTAGCGGTTACTCTTGTGGCATTTAAAAATCCCTCCATCACTCGGAATCGGTTGAAAAAGTCTACAAGTCGAGCCAAAAATGATTCCAAATCCGATCACGACGCGAATGGTGAACATCACATCCATCTATTGTCCAAAATCTCACAAATACAAGATCTTTTCCCAGATTTTGGCACAGCATACATATCCAAACTCCTCGATCATTTTACGGAAAACGTTGAGCAAGTCATCTCTCATCTTCTCGAAGGGGATCTACCTGCGCATCTCCAGAATCTAGATCCAAGCGCTGATCTAGAGAATGGAAATGCTATATCAAACAAACCACAAGTCATTAATGATCTCCCTGCTCGTCGTAATATCTATGATAACGATGATTTCGATCGCCTTGCCGTAGGAAACGAGCAGATATTAACAGCAGATAGTGAACGGAATATCGACACAAAAATCCCTATGTCTGACCCTTCAAGGGCCAAGGAAAAGGCTTCTATCCTAGCAGCACTAGCAGCATTTGACTCTGACGATGATGAGCGGGATGATACTTACGACGATACAGACGTCGGTGGAACGGTGGACACTGCAGCTCGTGATGGTGAAGTACAACGAGACAATCCTGACAAAGACAATTCCTTGGAGAGCCAAGAGGGATTGCTGTTCTCGTTCTGGAAGAAAGATCCAAAAGCATTCGACAGAGGTCGAGAGTCACGGACTAGTATAACAAGAACGGAGCTGAAAAAGCTGACCGGATTGACTGACGAAGTGATTGAAGGATGGGGTGTGATGCTTGCCAGAGATGGGGCTGGAAGTCAAGAATCTGGAAGAGGTACAATGTTACATAGACTTGAACGAAAGTATGGAGAATCAGGTTGGAATGGGGGTCAGACGGCTTTAGAAAAAACATCATACAGACAAGAGAAGGGTGAAAGCGATAATAATGATAGTACAGACGAAGGCGATCGGAGGACGATGACACAAAGTCATGGTCGCTTTCGTGGCGGTTTTCAACACGGAAGGGGAAAGCCTTTTACTCCTAATGTTGCAGGAGATCCCTCAAACCCGCAAACTCAAGCCTCACGTCAACGGAAAGAAGCCAACAAAGGTTCCAAAGCTAATCACAATAGACGCGACCAAAGAGCTAAAAAGATGGCAAGAGGTGGATTTACCGCTTAAAAGCATCCTCTGACAGTCTTTTCTGTACGTTTTTATGCATCATTGTAAATAGTATTCTGTACATAATTGTATATTCTGTCTATGTTGAAAGCTACATATTTCCAAGCCTGGTTTCTGGAGTGAAACCAATGCCAAGACTCTCATCTTCCCCAGTTTTGAGCTTAATATAACTACTAGTTAATAATGATATGAAGCCTTGTCGGTTTTCGACAATCAACACGCTTCTGCCATTATAAATCTGTGCGGTATAAAAATCAGACAATCATAAAAGATGAGCGCAACAACAGCGCCATCGTCAGCTTCAAAGTATGACACATACGACTTTCCTACACAAGTAGACACTACAAAAACCGGCTACCCGGGCCATCTTACTCCGGAGCAAGAAGCCCAAGTCGTTCAATTACGTACAGCTTTAGAACAGGCTGGTTATACCGAAAGACTTGATACTTTGACACTGGTTAGTACACATTACAATCACCATATTGTCGGATTTGATGATTTATAAAATGAATAGCTTCGGTTTTTACGAGCACGAAAATTCAATGTTGAACTAACAAAGCAAATGTATGTTGTATCATGATAATGTCTACGAAACGTCATATACTCACATGGTATATAGGTACATCAAGCGTGAGACGTGGAGGAAAGAATATAATGGTGGGCAAGGATTGGACCATGTTCTTGAAACGTTTGATTTCTCAAAAGAAAGAGCACAACTGGCTACAATCTATCCTCAATATTATCACCAGACTGACAAGGTATGTCTACACCATCCAAATCTTACTATGCTAAGAGATGATGACTAATGGAATGAATAAAAGGATGGACGACCGATATACATTGAAAAACTCGGCAAGGCTGTTCCCAGCGAAATGTACAAACTCACAACACAAGACCGATTATTAACCAACATGGTTGTCGAGTACGAAAAAGTAGCCGATCCGCGTTTACCAGCATGTTCTCGCATGTCGGGAAAGCTGTTAGAAACATGTTGCACAATCATGGACCTCAAAGGCATGAGTCTTTTCAACATGAAATCTACCGTGGGTTATGTACAAGCAGCATCTGAGATTTCACAAAATTATTATCCCGAAAGATTGGGTAAATTGTACATCATCAATGCTCCTTGGGGTTTCAGCAGTTTGTTCAGCGTGGCAAGCTCATTTTTAGATCCAGTCACTGTAGAGAAAATTCATGTTCTTGGTAGTCATTATCAGCCAGAATTACTAAAACAGATTGGACCGCAGAATCTACCAAAGGAATTTGGTGGATCTTGTGAATGTCCTGGTGGCTGTGCTAATTCAGACAAAGGTCCTTGGCATGAAAGTCAATATACCGTCAAGCCAGATTGGTTGAAGAAGAGAGAGGCTGCTGGTTTGGAGCCAAAAGATGAAGCGATTGAGAATAGTACCACTGCACCAGTGACAGTCACTGCCTAAATGGACTGATTATATGCATACAGTAGTAGAATATTTTATAACCATCAAAACATGCTAATTATTATACATTTTCATTGAATAAATGCTCTTTCAAACCATCTTTCACGCCATAACCATGTCATTCGCTCATGAATCATTACTTTCTACAGCTGTTTCTACCATGATCTTCGACTTTAAATTCTCTTTTCTATCTTTTGTCCATTGATCGTTCCAAACACCTACTTTTCCACCTAATACATCGACCTTTCCAGTCTCCATCATTATCATTCCTCTAGCAACCACCAATCCCGGCTTCAATAACATCTTTGCCCCAATCCCCATCGATACATTAATTCCCACAACCTTTGACAATTCAAACGCATTTACTTTTTGACCATTCACGTCTTGCAAAACGAGTCTATGAGGTCCTTCACTACCAACCTGCGTTGTGGTGGTATTATCCCCATCGTCTCCATCGACATTTACAGATCTAATGATTTCTCTTCCACGAGTCATTTCTCCTCTTTCAATCTGTTCTATTTTCTGGATCTGATTCCACGTCGACGTTCCTACATCTTGAACGTCGAGGATCTGAACGATTATCCCACTCGACGTTGTGAAATTACCATTGTTGCTATTAGGTAAAGGTGAGGGAACAGTCAATGCCCGCTCGAGAACCGTCACGTCAGATATATTAGAAGAAAACACGCCCGACGACGATGCGTCGAGCGTTTGTGTAATATCTGACGCGAGGAGTCTGTATTCTGCAGTCTTTTGCAGCGCGGGGAGAGGGGTGTTGGCTCGACATGACGCTATGAAAGCTATCAACCAAGGAGAAGTAGGAGGGAGGTTTTTGGAAATCAGGTAGGTTTTTAACGACAGAGCCAAGTCGTCATTTGTCGACATGAGCTCAGTCGAAAATGGTGGTGATGATGGAAGTGAAAATGGAAACGTGATGGAGATGACGTCACAGCATAAACCATTCTACAGATGTTTTGATGTGACGGATGAGATAGATTCGTATAGAATGTGTTATTAATATGACTACTATAGCATCTCCTCGTCCATCGTTAGCGTTATCATCAAGAAGGACTTCGTTTTCTACAGACGTCAGTGGTAAACCCGATCCGAACTCGAATCGACAACAACACGTCACTGCACAACGACGGAACCGAGCTGCCTTGAGAGATTTCTATAAACTCAACGACCAACCAGCGAGAGACTCGCTCGATACTACCACCGATACATCTTCGAATCATGATGAAAAGTCTCCGCAGAGTATTGTCGACAGAGAAGGCTTCGACGCAGATCGTTACGTTCAAGAATTATTAGAACGTGAATCCCTGGAGGGTTTGATGAAGGTAGAAGCTGGTTTGCTAAAAGACATTCGAGGATTCGACGGTGAACGCAAGTCGTTGGTTTATGACAATTATTCCAAATTGATTGGCGCTACGGATACGATTAAAAAGGTATGTCGTAAATTATGTAGCGAGACTGTTGGATTTTGAGGTTGATGAATGTTGTAGATGCGTGGGAATATGGATCCATTAAAACCGGCTTTGATGACTTTGATACCGGCTATCTCTCAAATTGCAGACACGGCAAGATCGTTGTCGAGTTTAGAAGTGAAAAAGGAACCTTGATTGTGATTTGACAGTACGAGACATGACGACGACGGCTTTTTCAAGCGTATTTTCAACCACAACTATTTGACAGTTGCGGTTATCATACCAAGGGACAATATAGCCATGTCGATGGGCCATGTAGATGTCCGCAGGAGGAGAATAAGATCTGAACAGGAGCAAATACAGATTTAAGCTACTCTCCTTGCTCTAGACTTGTCATACACATCTACGAATTACAGAATGGAATATAACCTTTTCCGTATGGTGGGGATGGCAACATCATGATTTCGTCGGAGAGTCAGTCGGATCCAGATTAGAGACTTTGCTGGGACCTCATCACTTCTACACTGACAGTCTAACATATTAAGAGTAAATCGACGATTCTGTGCTCAATACGGATCGCTAATACCGGATGCTATACAACCACCCTCGATTATTTGGCACGAATGGAATATCAACTTTTATTGACTATCAAAACGAGTAGACTGGCATGATCGTCTCTGATTATTCAACTGAAAAATGTCATTTATACAATCAATCAGCAATATATTGATACATTATTCTATACAGATTTTTATCGCGAACTTGTCCCTCTGCCTCTCGCGCGTGTCGAAGTCAATCCACCACGAGAAGACGCACCTCTTGTCGAATTCACAGAACCGCCTCCTCTCGGCAGTCCTGTCCCACCACCTCTTCCACGTGATGGTATGCTCGTCCCTCTTCCTACATTACCACCCCGTCCTACCATCGACTTTTTCGGCGTGACAAATCTAGCAGTTCTTACCGAAGCAGGCGGATCATTAACAAAACTGGTATCCGTCGTCAGGAACGTGGCATCTACATCTCTCTCTTTCCGACCTTCAAACATGATATCTCTCATATCAATCTTATCTGCCCCATCTCCGTCCATTATTAATATATTACTTCCTCCCCCATCATGATTCTGCGCTTCTCCGTCTCCATATCTCGCAGCAAATCTCTTAAACATCTCTTTAGTAGGCGCCTCTGTGTAATCAGACATGTACGCGCCTATGTTAAGCCCGTAGAGAAACGAAGCGAAATTCTCTCCGAATCTCGAAATCGATTCGTGGAGAAATTGGAGGTTTACGAGATTAGTTTCTAAATCGGCGAGGGAGTCGGATAGTTCGGCGAATTGCGGTTCGAGACTATTGAGGGGAAAGACGTTGTCGGAGTAGGGGACGGAAGAAGAGGATGAGAAATTGGGTTGTGTCGAGTGGGAAAAAGAACCGGGTGAGATGTAGCTAGGTAGATGTGGAGATATGTATGGGTGTGTGTTGATTGATGCGGTTGTTGGTGTAGTTGTGGAGTTTCGAAGTGACGTGCGAGATGGCGCACGTAATGGCGTTGTTGGACGTGTTGTGTTTGTTGGATTAGAAGGGTTGGCGCCACGAGATGTACTGCGTTGTCGTGGTCGAGATGGCATCGCTGTGTTGTCGGTGGTAAAATTGGGCATCTTATCTGATAGGTTAATGTTGTTCGTGGCTATATTCGAGACAAACAAGTTGGGTATGTTATAACATGACTCTACTATGATTGGTATTTACTTTGTATTGTGTCAAAGTACTATATCAAATTATTATTTCATAATTTGAAATGACACGCGACTTGACGCGATGAATTAATCATATGCTTAGTCAGCATGGCTAGTTATACCATCATTTTGAAGTGCAAATTGGTAGTCTTTATTACTGATTCAACGCGGATTGTACGTTCAGCTTAGAATGATAGGGACAAACTGATCTAAGCTAGCAATTTAGTATTGAATTTCGAGGGACGTGCTTGTAATTCATCGCGGTACAAAGAGATTATAGGGTGAGAAAGATGAGCATCATTCATGACGTCATGTACATAATTCGGAAGCGAACGACCGGGGAAATCTACGAACCAACGTGATTGTTTCCGGCCCCAACTTGCTTTATCCGGGAGGATCAAGTTTGTGGACCATTATTCCGATTAATTGGAAGAATAATATTATAGACTAATGAAAGTCGTTCGAACACTCCAATTAACAAGAAATAGTTACAGCAGTTTTGGATATAGTCAGTTCAGTCCGTTGCGATTACGAACAGCAGCTAGAGAAGCAATATTTCCAGTCGCGAGAAATTCTCGAACATTTCATTGCCATTCAAATATCGTTAAAGAGACGAGTAGATTCGGACTTGCTATATCAATACTTTCAGGACTATTTTTCACCGCAGTCGGCGCTAGGTTCATTCTAGATAAACGTCCTTTGCGCCTCGACACTCCTTCAGTCACTAAACCATATCCGGACATCAATATGCCTTCAGAACTACCCGGTCGACCCGGAACATTAACGCCTGAGCAAGAACTAAAATTAAAAGAATTCTGGCTCCTAGTATTTGAAGTCTTTGGCGTAATCCGACCCGTGTCTAAACAAGCAGAATCTTCTTCTGTATCCACCCATTCAGAAGCGGTGGAAAATAAAAAGAAACGACATTGGTTCAGTCGCAGTAAAGACGTTGATGAAAGTTCTTCTTCTACGACTTCAGACGGCAAAGCCGGCGGTGTTAATGCGACGATAGATTCAATCGACGATAAACATAACCAAGTGAAAGAATTCCGACAAGCTTTGGCGTCTCAAACTCCCGAACAACTACGCGCTACATTTTGGTTAATGGTGAAACATGATAACCCCGACGCTCTCGTCCTGAGATTTCTCCGCGCTAGGAAATGGAACCCTCATGACGCGTTGGTAATGTTAATCTCTACCCTCCACTGGCGAAGTGTAGATATGAAACTAGATGAAGAGATAATGTTCAAAGGCGAGAACGGTTTTATTCAAGAAGCCATGAACGGCGAAGTAAACAGTGCGAGTAGAAAAGACGCCGAGGGTCTCATCGCCCAATTAAGGACGGGAAGGACAGTCATTCGTGGTCTAGATAAAGAAAACCGACCGATATCAGTAGTCATAGCAAAATTACATAAACCCGGTGCACAATCCGAGAGAAGTCTCGAAATCTGTACCGTTTATTTGCTGGAGACTACTAGAATGTTATTACGTCCTGGCGTAGACACTGCAGTCAGTATTTCCCTTTCTTTTCTGTTTATCTTCAAGAAACGACTAACAATTATAGACAATAATATTCGACCTCGGAGGCTTTAGTCTATCAAACATGGATTACACACCCGTGAAATTCATCATCAAATGCTTTGAAGCAAACTACCCTGAATGTCTTGGCGCCGTGTTGGTCTATAGAGCACCGTGGGTGTTTCAGGGGATCTGGAAGATCATCAAAGGCTGGCTCGACCCCGTCGTAGCAAGCAAGATCCACTTTTGTTCCAACGAGGACGATTTAGCCGTATATGTAGATAAAAGCAAAATCCTCAAGAGTCTAGGAGGAAACGACGACTGGGAATATAAATACCTAGAACCGAATCCCGAAGAAGATGCCAGGATGAAAGACGTGACTACGAGGGAAGAGATACAGAGACAGAGAAATTCCACGGCGGAGACTTTTGAGAAATTAACCCTGGCGTGGGCGAGGAACGAACATGTTGATATGACGGAGAGAGAAAAGGTGACGACCGAGTTGAGTGATAATTATTGGAAATTAGACCCGTATATCAGAGGTAGAAGTCTGTGTGATCGTATCGGTATGATACGTGGGGGCGGACAAGTTGATTTCTACCCTTCGTATTCAGACATTACTTCTTGAAATGGCGTGGCGGTCATGATTGTAAATCAAGTATTATATCATTACATAAATCGTGCATGAATATATTCGTGTTACTTAATCTCATAAAAGAATACGATTGATGAGTGATGAGAGACGCTATTCTTCACTTCTATCGACCAACGAGTAGTTACATGTCCTTTCCACTATCCAAGGATGATATTATCAACCACCAATACAAACGATTGACCAATAAATAACCTTCAAGAGTGACTTCCATTAGTGATAGTAGTAGGTGCTTCAAGAGCTATTGAATAATCACTACTAGCTTGAGAAACCAACGAACCGCTTCTACGACGATTATGAGTCCAATTCTGCTGCATGCTATTACCAGAATAATTTCCTGACAATGGTATATTGAAAGTCAACGGTTGAGAGAATTGGTTCAAGCCATTACTAAACGGATTAGTACCTGGAAGTAGACCTTCTGGCGTCAAGGGTTGTAGATTCTGCACGTCTTGTTCGACTTGACGGTATCGTTCGTAGTAATGTTCAGACCGAAGTTTATTGTTTTCGATATTCGTCTTTGTAGCACTAATCCAATATCTTCGCAACTCTTCAGCTTTGAAACGTTCTTGCGCTTTTTGAACCATCAAAGCACGGTCCGTTTCTTGTTGGACTTGCAATCGATGCTTTTCAGAGGCGTCTTCGTTCTGTGCAGTCTTTAAACGGTCGTGATTTTCATGCAATTTGTTACGACGAACAATGAGTTTCTCGCGCTTGCTGTAAATGTTATTGTGCTCGGCACGTAGATTATTAATCAAACTATCGTTATCATTACTTGTTCGGTCAAGTCTATTACTCGCTTCAACTCTTATCGATTTGGCTTTTGTAAATTCTGCTTGACGACTGCTTGCTTCTACGTTTTCCGCTTGACTCTGCTTCAACACGGTACTTTTCTCGATTATAGTAGAATCATGGGCATCATCAGCTTGTTTCATCATTTGTCTCAATTGCAATAATCTCTGTTTTGTCTTGTCATCATCTTTACCAGAAGTGTTCAATTTATGTTTGATAGAATCTGCATCTCGACGGACAGTGGTAGCAGTAGATTTATTGTCCCTTCTGGCCATTTTCAGACGGTTCGAAATGTCATCCCGCTTTGTTTCTACGATAGATATTGAATGTTTGAGTGTTGAAACAGGTGACAAGGGTCTAGATGTTGCTTGCGACGAGGAAGGAGACACTAGAGCTATCGGAGAACGATCAGAGACTGTTGTATTGCGGCGAATTAGTGGAACATCCATGACATCTGACTTTATCCCTTGCACGGTCTTGACAGTCACAGAATATATTATTTCTTGATCTGGTGTAATGACAAAATCAAACGTATATATTATCGACGGTGATAGTCCTTGAATGTTCCCGCTCTGTATCTGTTTTTGAATATTTATGTCCGGATTGAAGATTGGAAGACGAGTAGAAGTCCAGTCGACCCCATTCACACGTACCGCTATTGATTTTCCGACAAAATCATCCATTTCACGTATCGAGACGTCAAAATCAACTTCGGTACTCCCTATGTTGGTAATCCAGACCTTGGGTACAAGTCGCGTCAGGTCTAAACCAGTATGTAAGTCAACGACAACCTCGTCACTTGCATCAGTCAAATCTTTTATTGCAAGCTCGTCTTGGACATTTTTCAGCACAGTGAAATTAACCTTTGTACTTGCAACTGCAGACCATAAAGGTTGGTGAATCTTTACCTGATCTATACGTTTACGCCGTCTCTTGAAATTATTGAGTTGATCTCTAAACGTGCGCGTAGAAGTGGGCGAAACTGCAGTTCGCGCCACTTCACCGCCACCATTATTTATGAAAGTTTCGGAAGTTGTGGTATTATTCGCAGAGATAGGACCATCAATATTGCTAGCACTTTTCTGGTTGACAATTGAGAACCATTGTCGTAAAAGAGACAGCGCTCCTTGAGCCAGAATATGACATCCAAGTAACAGACGTGGCCAATTATATGTCGTATTAGGAGCTGGACCTCTGTTCAAGAATGGAAACTTCTCTAACAAATCAACTCCGAGAGAAGACGACAGCATGTCTAGTCTGTCATTATTGAGAAAGTTTAAAGGTTCAAATTTGCTTAAATTAAACATAAAAACAATACTCGTACAAGTTGCAACTGTTCCTGTTGAATCATCGCCACTTGTCACCGCCCCACTCAAAGTAATGGCAATAACTGCTTGAACTAGATCCATTAGGACTGCACGGAATGATCCTGGGCAGATTAGACATATAGAAGTAGTGACAATGTCCGAGACTAGAACAGTAAACGGTGAAGGACCACCTCCAGGAGTTGCATGAAACCATTCACTCAAAGGTGGAAAGATCAAAGGACTTGGCCACGAGTTTGTTGATGAGGCGGGTAATAACATCATCGTGGCAAACAAGACTTGTATTGTAACAACCATGATTGGAGATAACGAGAGCAGCAGAATGAGTATAGCAATAGCATCCCTTAACGACCGAATTTTGATTACCGTTGCGGTGTGAGACCAGGACGGCTTTGACGAAGTGTCCAATGATTTAAGACGAACCACCTCACGCTCCGTGCCGTATCTTGTTGATCCATCAGTACTATTGTACTCACGTCCGTTGTCGATCGGTGACAGCTGCGGATCCTTTTGCAAATCAACACCATCCAGCTCTTGCCTTTCTTTTGAAACATTTTGCACGTCCAGCCCATCAATCCTCACTTTGACAACCTCAGATGCTTCGTTGAGAGGATTCGGTGGAGTATTTGAACCACTGCTAGTGGCTCGTTTATCTGGTATGCCTTGAGCCTTTTCCTTCGTTACTCGTTTGACAGATGTGATCGGTCCAGATTCACTACGGAAGCTGCCATTCTTTGTCTTGCCTTTTTGCGGCATCAGCTCCTCGAAAGATTCCTCAACACATACGAGTGCTGTATAAAGCCTTCACCATATGGCCGATATGCAGAACAATGCCGTGCAACTGGGGATGTAACAATAACAATAAACGGAGATTGTAACCTTTCTAGCAATAATTTATTTCTGACAAGGAGAAAGTCTCTCCACGTGATATTCAATGGATGTAATTGGTCGGTATTGGTGTTGGAACGTAAGTTGTTAAAATATAATACACTATTACGATATGAAGAGGTATGAATGTTACATTAAAACATCAAGTCAAGCAGATCTACAAGGGTAGGTTGGAGGGCCAATGGAAAATTATGAAACAGCTAATGTTATGATATAGAATTGCTCCATCTAAGTCGGGATTATCCCAAGGGTTATGCTTATGCTCGCAAACGTCTTCACAAGGCGTTCCATGACAACTCTATGTTGACAGAGGAACTCGAGATAGTCAAATGCATTGACAAGGCACGATATTTGAAAAAGGGTACGTGTCAATGACCATTGTAATTTGCTTTGTGAATCAAAACTGACATGGGTTTTAAATAGAAATTGAAGCCATGTAAAGTTGATAATTCCACAGGTCTGACCGTGACTTACCTGTAGTCTTTTAAAGGTACTACGTCAAGAAATATCGACATTTGAAGCAAGTTTACCAAGTTAAAGACGATCCGTCTACTTTTTGAATTGTGCAATATTGAATCCAGCTCCTGAATAAAGATATTGTTACAATCTTGAATACACGAGTAAACAGTCGCACAAAACTACTAGCATGCTAATATGATCTGCCATGCTGTGAATACCGTAGTCTTCCTGTAAAATGATAGGTAGAATCATCAATGAAACCTTTTGACAATGTCAATCTTCTTTAATTCTGTGATTGCGTAGCAGAAAGTCATGCGATCATCTGATTGGCCGAAGATTTTCCGACCGTCGCAGATCGACGGTTCATCTTGACATCTTCAGGCTCATGCCGGTGAGTTCGACCTGCGAATAATGATGTATTTGCAGACCGTCTTTTGAATCACAATCATTGTTCTCATTATTCAAAACATTTCTCTCACAAAGTGGAAAACTTTTCGCTCATTATAGAAGATCCCGACTGCCGACGGACCTGCCTTGATTCAGCCTGGTTCTCTCCAAACTCTAGCGCCAGTCCAGCTCTTGCTTTCACTCTAGCTATCGACGAATTAGCTTGCATATAGGTTTTTAAACATCTGCTCCGAAGATCACGATCGACCAAGATCAAAGTCACCAATTCAATCACTCTTTGCGTCAATCTGAAACATTAATCGCTATCCGGCAAATAGAAACATATTTGAGTAGTTTCACGAATTGGTTACAGCAAACATATTCTTTCATGCAGATACGACGGAACATTCATGTTGAAGAAAAGGAAGTCAGCTTTGCTCAGACCTCACCCTACCTAGTCACCGGATTAATCAACGAAACAAACCGTTTACGATCGATAAAATACCTCGACATACCATCTGTTGATGGCAGATGGTGGATACCGGTTTCCTACAACCGGACAGCATTTTTATAATAATCAATCTCAACCACAAAACAATTTTCCCCGTCAAATACTTGGTCGAGCAGGATCTCCGCATAACAACAGCCGAGTTGGTGAGACGGCTTCCCCGAGTAGATCAACATCCGGTACGACGACGCCCGCCTTCGGCATGTATGGAATACATCAGAATCAGCAATCTCTGCTCAATGGCCGATATCACATGCAGATGAATCTCTCCAAACAACATTATCCGAATCAACAGAATGCTGGACAAGAAATTCAAAATGGTTATGGTAACCACCAACACAATATGTCGACAGGTGGTGGTCTCTCTAGTGCGACACCTCACTTCACGCCTAGTCATATGCAAAGCTCGACGCCGGTTGGTGCACCTCAACGGTCCGATTCCGAATTCTGGCAACAACAATTAAGAGTTGTACAAGTTTTACGAGACGTTTCTCAAAATCATTTTTATGCGAGGGTGATCAATAGTGGTAGTAAACAGACGCTCCCAACATCTCTACATCCTGGTTTCAAAGAAGACGACCAAACGGGAACAACGAATAGTGATGGTCAACCATGGCGATCCCTGGATATGAGTGGAGGTGGGCTACGCACTTTGAGCAGTAAGCTGTTCGAATATGCATTTCTCGACAAATTATACCTTAGCCATAACAAGCTTAATTGGTTATCTCCTCAGATAAGTCAATTACGATTCTTAACATTTTTGGATCTTTCACAGAATCAATTAGAGTCTATACCGCCGCAAATCGGTCTTTTGGTAAATTTGAAGGCCATGTACCTGTTTGACAATAATATAAGTTCTTTACCATCCGAAATGGGCTACTTATATCAACTTGAATTTCTTGGTATTGAAGGCAATCCTTTGAGCGATGATATACGTGGAATTATGGCTGAAACTGGCACAAAGGAGCTAATTACTTGGCTTCGTGAAACTGCTTCTGGTATGTTTGATTACATAAACACCTTTACCTGTGCGAGATCCATATTAATGACTTTTTAGAACCCGACCCGCCTGCTGAACGAGATTGGGTTGATTTGAATACAACAACAACGTCCGAAGACCGATTCACCGTTTTCGACGCCAATATATTATGTCCGAAATACGTTACAGCTTCTCAATATCCATATGTGCCAAAAGAAGCTCTCAATTGGGAAACAAGAAAGAGCATGGTTCTTCGGGATCTCAAAAATAGAAATGCAGATATTATTTGTTTACAAGAGATAGATGCCGAGACATTTAACGAAGAATTCCGTGGTAAACTTGCAATAGATGACTACAAAGGCGTATTTTGGCAAAAGTCAAGAGCTCAAACAATGAATGAACGGGAAGCCAAACTGGTTGATGGATGTGCCACATTTTGGAAGAACAACAAGTATGTTTTCGTAAAAGTTAATATGTCTAAATTATATACTTACATGACTTTGCAGATATATACTGCTTGACAAGCAGATTATAGATTTCCGGAAGATGGCCATTAATCGGACGGACATGAAAGGTGAACATGACATATTCAATCGAGTCATGACTCGAGATGATATTGCTAGTGTCACTTTCCTTGAGAATCGGGCAACAGGCTCTCGGATTATTGTCGTAAACACCCATGTCTTTTGGAATCCAGAATTCGCAGACGTCAAGATTGTTCAGATTGCAATTCTTTTGGATAACGTGGCTCGTCTTGCTGAAACATATGCCAAGTGGCCAGCCTGCAAAGACAAAGATCCATTTAAATATGCTAATGGAGATGCTGATGGCGCAGAGGTTGTTAAACAACCAGCCCCATCAATGCAATATAATGCTTCGACCGATATTCCGCTATTGATGTGTGGAGATTTGAATTCTACACCAGGGTCGGGACCTTATGAACTATTATCCCACGCTTCTCTGCCCAGTACACATCCAGATCTGACCGGTCGAAGCTATGGATCTTTTACCAGAGATGGTATGCGACACCCGTTTAGCCTCAAATCTGCTTACGGCAATATCGGCGAATTAGAATTTACAAATTATACGGCAACGTGGCAGGGCGTTGTCGATTACATATGGTACTCTACAAACTCATTACAAAATACTGGATTACTAGGAGATATCGACAAGAATTATATAGACAAGATACCTGGTTTCCCGAGCCATCACTTTCCATCTGACCATTTGCCGCTGTTTGCGGAATTTGTTGTCAAGCAGAGGAAAGAAAGGAAGGCTGTTGACGCCTCATGAAGAGATTCTTACTTTTTTTAGATCAATTGTTTAAATATAGTTGAGCGAGCGTGTGTTGTAAAGAGTAATAGAATGGGTATATACTCAGACCTTCTCTTCTCCCTTGTTATTGGACATCAAAATTTGATTACTTTTTCTTCATTATCACGAATGTACATTCGGTTTCTATGTAATCAAGTGAGTTTTGCGTCAATAGAAATGTGCATGTGCCATGTAATTCAATAATCAGCTGCGCGGTTAATATGCCGCTTCCTTCCATGTCGAAGCAGTATCGACGGTAGTTTAGTCGCTATGTGATTACACGTCTTTGCTTGTTCAAGTATCATCTGTGTCATTAGAGATTCCTCTTATCAGATCGTTGACTTCTGCCATTTCCGATGGTTCTGTTTGGCTAGTGGAAATCTTATCTGATGTCATGGATTCATCTTGTGGCTCCCGGACACTATCGGTTTCTTTTCTCTGCCTATCCTTCACCTTTTGGGGCTTCTTCGCAGTTACATCTGCGTACTTGTTTTTCCACATACCACCATAACGGTAATCGGGATGTTGTGAATCACCGTCATCTTTTCCGCCACTAACATTCTGCCAGCACTTCCCAACACATATCAGATGCCAAACACCTGTCTGATCATACTGACAACGAATCAGAACGTTTTTCTTCTCGCTACATATATCACAGCTCTTCCGATGAGCATCAGGGTCGTCACTAGTCAAAACCATGAGTATTATGATCTTCTTACATTACAAATTTCCAATCTTTTTATTGAAAACATAAACGTCTGCGAATGACGTCATTCTTCAATTTGAGGCAGGGAAAGATTGATAACAACAGCCTCATTGCTGTCTCTTGATAAGAACGATCAATGTAAATTGCTCGTTTAATCTATTACTTATATATCCTCTGACATCCACTCATTAAAATCATGTCTCCACTTACACATAACAAAAACCAGGATTCTGGAATCAGTGCGGGCGCTGGTTCTGTTCATACCACTTCTGCGACAGCAAATAACACGAGTACTTTTGATCATGCCTCGTCATCACGTCCTATCAGCGCTTATGGTCAGCAAGAACGACCATTATCTTCGAGCTCTACAAATGACGGCTTACAGCGATCGGCCTCGCGAACTTCTCTCAATGCTACTGCTACAAGCACTCTTTCGCGTGGAAATACGTTAAAAAAGAGAAATAGTCTTGTTCGCAAAAGCTCGCTTAAGAGGTCCAACAGTCGTAAGAGTCTAGGAGCAGGAAGTATCAAAGATAACATCGTAGGAGCGAATGATCTTCGCGAAGATAGTAATAGCGTGTTTTACACTCCTATTCCATTGCCAACATCGAATACTCTTCCCACCGATATTCTTGCAAATCGATTTCAAGGCTGGCGCAATTACCTCAAATCTCTGATAACATACTTCAAAGAGGTTCAGGCATCTTATGAAGTACGCGCCAAGACTATTACAAAGCTTGCAAATACTCTCTCGGGAATCCCTATCCCGCCCATATTGATGACTACTGGGGGTCTAACAGATGCCAATCGCTTACTCCATGAACATCACCAAAATGCACACTCGGAAGCCCTGAAAGCAAAGGAGATTGAGATTGAAATCATAGAAGCCCTCAATGGCTTAAGATCTGATTTAGGCGCGAAAGTCAAGGAGATCAAAGGTCTGAAGAATGACTTTAAGAACACTGTAGCAGAAAGAAAGGAGGTCACTAAAAAGGCAATCGCTACTCTCTCGGAAGCAATTCAACATTACGAACAGGCTGATGGAATGGATAAAGGATTCCATGATCCGTTTTTGGCACGAATGAATGTCGATCGAATGGTGGAATTGCAGATTGATGAGGAGAATTATCTTCACCGAGCATATCTCAACATTGAAAATTCTGGCCGTGAGCTTGAAGCTGTGGTAGTAGGCGAGGTTCAAAAAGCATTTAATGCCTTTGCAAATATTCTTCAACGTGAAGGCGATGAAGTTCACAACACTGTCGATCTTTTACGATCAGGACCGATCGCAATGGCAAAAGATGTTGAGTGGCAACACTTTGTAGGGAATGAGCCGCATCTGATCAACTCTGATCTACCACTCCGAAAAATTCATGAGATTACATTTCCGGGACAACATCATCCCGCAGCTGCCGAGATACGATGTGGAATGCTCGAACGCAAGTCTAAATACCTCAAAACATATACTGTTGGCTGGTATGTCTTGTCTCCAACACATATTCATGAATATAAATCATCGGATTCTTATACTCAACCTCCAATCATGTCCTTGTATCTTGCAGATCAAAAACTCGGGGCTCATTCAACTCCCGATGCAAAATCTCACAAGTTTATACTTAAAGGCAAACAATCTGGTGGTTTACATAAATCTCATAGTTGGACTTTTCGTGCTGAGAGTGATGCTACTATGCATGCATGGCTTGATGATATAATCATGTTGACACAAAAGAGCGGCGCTGAAAAGTCGAACTTTGTACGTCAACATGCTAGAAGTTTCAGTAGTGCATCCGGTCGCCCATCTTCCAGCTATAGTAGTGACGGTATCGCGGAAGATGAAGCTGACCACGTTCCTTTTGCAAATGAAATACAGATTGAAGAAGTTCCAGAGCCTGTGATTGTACCACAGTCATTGAGGCCACAGCCTGGTAAGCTTATCTCCGAACGAAATAATAGCAAACGTGTATTGATTCTTGTCAGGTGGACGATTCCCGTCAGAGTTGACCATATCCCGAACCGACCAACAATCTGACCATTTATCAGAGGCCGAACAGCCAACAAATGCTGAAAATTTGGTTGTGCTACCAGTGCTTAATAGACAGATTACAGACACCAATCCATATCATTTGAGAGGAGTAGCTACACATGAAAGTCTTCGAAATGATGGTGAAATAATTGGTCAAGATCAAGTCGGCTCTACTCCTCCAGTTGCCCCTCATACCTTTGTCCTTCCGATTCGTTCTCAGCCATCACCAATTGCAGAACAGACATCGGCAATTGAGCCTCGAGTAGATCAAAATGAATTCAACCAAGCTGTTAGAACGCCTGGGTTATGGGCTATGCCGGTTCTTGGACCATCTGAGCATTTGGCCACAGATGCAACACCGCAAACAAACCAAGAAGCCGTAATTTACCCAGAAGCTCTGACGAATGCCAAACCAATTAATGCTGGTGGATCTGCCGAATTAGCCGGATCCAGTCACATTATAGGCGGAATGCTTCAAGATAAGAATTTGACCAATCTCGTATCGACATCAAATACTGCAGGTTTAACGGAAGTTAATCAGGGAGCGTTGGAACATGTCAGTCACACGTCCAATAAGGAAGGATATCGTATGCCTGGCGGCTTTGGACACTAGCCACACTATTTAAATCAGAACGAATCGTTCGAGCCATTAGTGTTTTGTATAATAGACTTGACTAGATTTAGATTTAGATCCAGCATTTAATCTTTCCTACTCATGAAATTGCTACAAAAAGAATGGAAATCTAGTAAATTGAAATAAAAAAAGAAAAGATTTTTATATCTCGAATATAGGAAATGCAATGATTAGTTACGTTATGATCTACCACCAAATCCTCGACCACGTCCACCACCTCTAGCTCCAAATCCACCACTACCACCTCTTGATTGAAATGAACCTCTTGCTCCTCCTCTTGGTGCACCTCCCCTACCACCTCTTGAGAAACCACCTCCACCTCTTGAGAAACCACCAGCACTCCCGCCTCTTGCACCAAAGCCGCCTCTACTTCCACCTCTTGCACCAAATCCACCTCTCATTCCACCTCTCGCCCCGCCACTTGACGGTTTCTTTACTTTTGGCGCACCAGGTAAAGGTTTCGGTTTTGGTAAGAATCTAGCCATAATTTAATCAGCACCCCACTATCCTTTTCATAACATATATTATCAATGATAATAAAAAGAAAACGCACTTTTCTAAAGGTAACAATTTATCACCCCCTACAAACACCTTGTCTCCCGCCTTGAAACTCGAAGCCTGTATACCTTCTTGCGTCTTGATCGTGAAAAAAACCTGATTAATCGGTCCCAGAATCTCATCCACCTTTCCAATCGTAGTTTTGTTCTCCAGATATATCGGCGCGTTAAAGTATGGGATTTTAGTGTTCGTCGACTCGCAGACCATTTCCCCCTCGCACGCGTGGAGGAATGATCCTAGTTCCAGGACTGTAGCTGGCGGTCCGGACGGTGTGAATGATGACGATCCCCCTCTTCCGCCGCGGAAACCACCGCCGCCACCACCGAAATTACCGCGAGAACCACCTCTTCCGCCGCGAAATGACATTTTGACAAGGTCAATTCAGTGTAGAGATTGTAGATTGTGTTTGTGAATGGCAATTTACTGGACTTTTTTTTCCGACGTTTTGAGAAAAATATGCACAGGCTTGACTTTTGAAGATTGTGGGGTTTGGCTTATCAGTCATGTGATTAATAATGTGCGGGGTAGATTTGGAAGCGAAAAAAACCCCACCAAAAAGAGATGTGTAGATAATCGTGCATGCGAGATAAGGTGAAGCTTTGACTCGTCGTTAATGGTGTTACATGTCAACTGTCCGACGTGACATTGCTGTTAGATTTTGTAATTACCGTCATCAATTGACCTTGTCAAGGTCGTTATATCGCTCGAGAAATATTCCTGGTGTGGACATTAGGAAAAAAATACACACTACACGGCCCTTTTATATACACGAATATAACAAAATGGATGCGGTTAGAGAGACTGTCGGAGCCGCTGTAGAGGGAGTCAGGAATCTCGCTGTCTCTGCTGAACCTCAAACTCAAGGAAAAAGCAAAAAGGACAAGAAGAATAAAGGAGGAGACAATGCGGATGGACCATTGGAATTAGATCCTCCAGCTTCGTTTATTCAAGAAAGAATCAATCTCTTCGACAAGGTCAAAGCAGAACAAGACGCTTGGGTCGCTAAACAACCACGAGAAGATATCACAATTACTTTAGCTTCCGGTGACGTTCGAGTCGGTAAATCCTGGGAAATCACTCCTGGTGAAATCGCCAGAGGTATTAGCAAATCTTTATATGAACGTACCGTCGTCGCCCGCCTCGATGGTGAAGAATTATGGGATTTGGAAAGACCTTTGGAGAAGAGTTGTAAGTTGGAATTACTCGACTTTGAACATCAAGAGGGTAAAAATGTGTTTTGGCATTCTTCGGCACATATTCTTGGTGAAGCAGCAGAGAGGAGATTCGGTTGTAGTTTATGTATTGGACCACCAGTATCGGATGGCTTTTATTATGAAATGGCCCTCCCAGATGGTGCAGCTGTTCAACCTACAGATCACCAACCTCTCGAAAAGATCTTTGATAAAGCTGTCAAAGAAAAGCAGAAATTTGAAAGATTGACTCTTACAAAAGATCAATTGTTGGAAATGTTCAAGTATAATAAATATAAACAACATATAATCAAGGACAAGATTCCAGATGGTACAAGTACTACTGTTTATCGAAATGGACCTCTTATAGATTTATGTAGAGGTCCTCATGTTCCTCATACAGGTCGTATAAAAGCATTTGCAGTCATGAGGAATTCTGCATCTTACTTTTTAGGAGATGCAAAGAATGATTCCTTGCAGCGTATTTATGGAGTTTCATTCCCCGACAAAAAGTTACTGGACGAACATAAAATGATGCTTGAAGAAGCAGCAAAACGTGATCATCGTAAGATTGGACAAGAACAAGAACTGTTCTTCTTTCATGATCAATCGCCTGGTTCATGTTTCTTGTTACCTCATGGTCAAATTATATTTAATGCTTTACAAACAGCAATCCGAGAGGAATACTGGAAACGTGGTTATAGTGAAGTACAAACTCCCAACATGTACAATTCGTCATTATGGAAACAAAGTGGACATTGGGCACATTATAAAGATGACATGTTTACTTTTGATGTAGAAAAGGATCAATGGGCGTTGAAACCAATGAATTGTCCTGCTCATTGTTTAATGTTTGGTTTCCGTGAAAGAAGTTACCGTGAATTACCGATACGATTAGCTGATTTTGGTGTTTTACATCGTAACGAAGCTTCTGGAGCTTTGACTGGTTTGACTAGAGTGAGAAGATTTCAACAAGATGATGCACATATTTTTTGTATGGAAGAACAGGTAATAATTCATATCCTGTAACCATTTTCCATTCCACTGACTTTTAATTAGATTGAGGAAGAAATTCTTGGACTATTCGACTTTTTACAAAGTATGTATGGTAGATTTGGATTTACTTTCAAATTCGAGCTATCTACAAGACCAGAAGGTTTCCTTGGAGAGGTAGCAACTTGGGATAAAGCAGAAGCAATGCTTAAAAAGGCACTTGATACTTTCTGTGATCAGCACGGGTCGAAATGGGAACTAAATCCAGGAGACGGTGCATTTTATGGACCTAAGATTGATATCAAGACATTTGATGCTCTTAAACGTCAACATCAATGTGCTACGATTCAACTTGACTTTCAACTTCCTCAACAATTTAATTTGGAATTCCGTAGTGCTGAAAGTGGTGCAGAAGTCTCTTCTTCAGCTCCTCATCCTACTCATCACCATGATCATGATCATCAGCATCATGGTCATTCTTCTGGAAAAACACCGCATGTTTCATCGCCTACAATACCATCTTCTACAAATAATAATTTGCCTGACGCAGGAATATCAGCCACTTTCGGAGGTGATGCTTCTCAATCTCAAGCAATTCCCACTTCTTTGGATATAGCTGCACAAGCACTCGTTTCCGGAACAGTCGCCGAAGTCAAGGAATCCAAGCATTGGCGTCGTCCATTAACGCCAGGATGTTCTCGACCAGTCATGATCCACCGCGCTATTTTGGGATCGTTCGAGCGTTTCTTGGCAATCATCACCGAGCATTTTGCAGGAAAGTGGCCGTTTTGGTTATCTCCTCGTCAAGTACTGATCGTGCCCGTAATGCCTCAAGCTAATCCATATGTATTACAAGTCCAATCTCAACTTAGAAGTAAAGGCATTCACGCAGACGTGGACATTAGTGGGAATACCATGCAAAAGAAGATATTGCTGGGTAACACGGCGAGATATAATTTTATTTTTGTCGTCGGTGCGAAGGAACAGGAAAGTAAGACTGTTAACATTAGAAACCGAGATAAGATTGAGACTCAGAAGTTGGGAGAGTTGGTTCCCTTGGAGGAAGTCATGGACAAGTTGTGTAGATTGAGAGACGAGAGGAGATTAGAAAATGATATTTGACTGTCTTTACAATACATATATAAGTAGTTGTTTGAAGATTAACTTATTCTTCTACATGCTCATTATCGTGGTCAGACTCTTCATTCTCTTCTTTAATGTTTTTTTCTTGTCTACTCTTACCATTTTCTCCAACGACAACCCTCGCTTCTTGTTTCCGATACAACTCTGCCAGAAAATCAACCGTACTAGCCTCTTCGATCCCCTTGTCCCCCTCTCTCGTTTTTAGAAACCTCGGAAACCGCAAACTCAGTCCTCGCTCTTCACTCACCAGCCCGATCCCAGCCGTGTACGTCGGACTCAGACTCACGTCCGCAAAGGCGACCTCCCACACTTCGTGCGGATGGAACCACACGTCGGGCGAGCCGACATACTCGACCCACGCGGGCTTGTCAGACAAAACATTCTCTCCGCCGTCTGGGTTGTAGCGTTCGCGATTAGCCTTGTAGAACGCATCCGTGAAGCCAGACATGCATTTCGTCACGGCGTAGAGAGAGCCGGAGAACGGATCCCGAGCGGCCAGCAGGATGGGCGACCACCATGCTGATTTCCGACCTTGGCCGTGCCATCCCCCGATGGGAATCAAGTCGATGGTGTCGGACGTGGTGGAGTAGTCTTTTTTTACTTTTAGCCACGAGTCGAGACGTTTGTCGGGCTCGTAGGTCGATAGGAGTGCCTTTCTTCGAGAGGGTGGTGGTATAGCTACGGGATTGGGATTAGAAGAGGAAAAAAGGGTTGGTTTTGATTTGTTACGTTTTGATAATGATGGAGATGTTGTAATGCTGGTTTGTAAAGGCTCGTCGACGTCATCTTCGACAAGAAGATCGGGATTGATTAGATTGTCTAGAACTTTGACCATGATGCCTTCACATTTTATATCGAGTGCTGATTTGAAAAAATCAGACACTACTTCGCCATCAGAAGATGTTGCGTCTAGACTTTTAACCCAAGTGAAATGTCCTGGAAGTTCGACGAACAAAGACCTCAACAATGATCGACGTTCTCGAAATGGTCGATCTAGTAGTTCCTCACCGTTAAGATACATCAAATCAAATGCGAATAAACAAACATCAATCTTGATTGATTGGATTATTACATCTTTTCTCGCTCGATTCGTCAAGACTTGAAACGGTCTTAATTCGTGACTTTCTCTATCAATCGCCACGACTTCACCTTCCATGATGAATGAATTTACTCCTTCTCCACGTATTTGTGGTACCAAAGCGACAAGATCTGGATATTTATCCGTCATGACTTCCAAATGTCTAGAAAAGATGGTCACTTTGCCCTTTGCATCACAATGGACTTGAGCCCTTTGACCGTCGTATTTATATTCACAGCTAAAGTCTCTCCCTTGTAATTTCGTCAACATTTCTCCCATATCACGAGTTATTCCACCCAACATTGGTCGTAGCGGTATATGTAAAGCCAAGCCACATCTAATCAACAACTCCGAAGAAAGTCCTATCTCCAACATTGTCGCTACCAAATCATTATAATTAGGTCTTCTTGCAAAACACGCCTTGACCATCTCTTCCCCTTTCGACCATACTTCTGCCAATTCCTGTTTATTCAATCTACTCAATTCACTCCTACTTTTAATCTCAAATTCAGCATGCTTTGGTCTTGACAACATGAATGCTCGAGATAGAGCTATCAACATTGTAGTCTTGACAGCCCCGATTCGTAAATGTTGAACCAGCGTTCGAACAACATATCTACTCTCCTCCGCCCCTCTCGCATCCTGCACCAACCTCTCTACAATCCTCTGCTTCACCTCTTGACATCCCGTCCCCTTCGCATGAGCGATTTTCGATAAACCTTGAAAAACGCTTTTAATCGTCAAAGGCTTCGCTTTTTTCAAAGTGAGCGATTGCCGTTTCTTCGCTTCAAATGCCACGTCTCCCGCGTCTCCATACTTATTATACAAAGTCTTCAACCCTGCATTATCCAACCCGCACACTTTTTTCAACGCCTTTGAGATCGCACTCCCGCCGAGTCCGAGTTCTAAATCAATATACGGCGGCGAAATACTATTCGTAGCCAGCCACACTGCCGGGACTAACGACGACGGATCGGCTTCGATAATGACTCGTAGGAGATTCACCAACGTGTCGACGATCTTTATGCGTGATTGCGTAGAGTTGATCAGCACGAAACATCGCACGAGGAGCGAATACGTAGCGCTTCCGTCGTCGCGAGACCATTCTTGTTGTAGTTTCGCAGTGTAGTCTTGTGGATCGAACGTCAAGGGAGATTGGTCGAACGGGACGGTGTTGGAGATGATGTCCTCGTCTGCTGTTGCGGATTGTAAACCTAATGTTTTCTTCCCACCTAGTGCTGCAAATGCATTTTGAGTTGGGATGGGTTTGCTTTCTTCTTGTTTTGTTGGGACTACTTCTGCCTCCACAATTCTTTCATGGCTTGTCTGTATCGCTCCAATCGCATCGCTTGATACTTGCTTATTGTCATCTTCTTGCGCCCATTCTTCTTGTAATTTTCTAGCTAGTTCTTCATCTGTAAGCCCATCGGTCGGCGTATCTGGTTTAATGGTAGTCTTTTCAGCATCGGAGTTCGTAGTATCATCATTCAATCGTTGTTTTGTGCCAAAGAAAAAGTCAAGACTCCGAGACGTTACTGGTGAGTTATCATGTCCATCATTCCGTTTTCGTTTCTTACTCGGTGTACTCATTGGCGCATGTCATCGTCATCAAAATAATATCATTCATCGAGCATGTCAAGTAAACACCATGACGTCAATATCAAATACTCCACATCTAAATGATACACGTCACAACGACTACAGTATATGAGATGGGAGGTTTGCAAACAAATACTCAATATGGATGAGATGTATAATTGTCTAAGCATAATATCTGGGCTCATCAAATACATGATATCTATGCCCCCGAACACCATCACCACGGAACATGGCAGGAAAGCGTAGTCCTACCGGTACTTGAGACTCATCAATCAACTCGTTACCACCTTCTGGTTGACCTACGACGAATTTGCCAACCTAAGACGTAATCATGTCAGTATTGTAGCAAATCTAAAACGATAATATGGTAATCTCACCTGTAATTCGGTATCCGTAATCGTACTTCTACTAACTCTTGCATATCCCGACCTCTTGAAGCCCTTGTAAAGAATATATTCACACCATCTATCAGCACCATCTGACGGATCAATATCACGCATACCACTTCGTTCACTAACATATGTATTATAATTGCCTTCTCCAGTCTTTGTAACGAGATAACTTAATAATATACTTGGTCTTGACGTCGAACCCATCAAATCAGCCAAATACAAAGATTGAAGTCGTCTATCTTCAGGATCTTCTTCCTGACCAGAATGGAAGACAAATACATCAACTAATTCTCCATATGCTTCTATTGTAGCATGGATAGCAGGTGCAAGTTCACCAACTGGAGAAGGTAATAGATGATGTGTACTGTTAATAATTGGGAATTTCGATAATAATGCGCAGCCCCATGTGTGTCTATTTGGTCCAGGACCTTGATCCACATACATGCCAAGTTCTTCGGCGATATATTGTGTAGAATCTCGGTTACCCATAATAATTCTTTGAAGATCACTTTCAAGCAAACCAACGACGTCGAGTTCCATTTCACGAATAAGATCAGTCATTCGTTTTTCGGAAGTCCACATACCATTGTCAAGAGCAAAATGTACCGTCCAGATACCAGCAGTAATAGATTTCTCAGGTGCGTGATGAGGTTGGTAATTGTACGATGGAAATCGAAGATATGCAATTGATCCTGATAATAATTGCAATGCAAGAAGAATCCAGATGTAATAAGCACGTTGTTTTCGGAGATAAGGACCGACACTAGCAAGGTGTGACTTTTGACTTATCTTGAGATGCGCGGCCTGTGCAGAAAACACTCCACATCCAATCAGAATCATCATTGCCGCCATAACATGACCAGTACGTTCTCGAAGGAGAAAGCCTCCGGGAACAAATGCATAAGCTACAACCCAAACATGAGCCAAAACTAGAAAATTATACACGAGAAAGCCTATGAAGAATGTTCGTCCAGGACTGTGTCGAGATGCTGCCATGATCAATGTGGGAGCTACAGCCATAATATACATAGTGAATGCCATTGCTCCGTAATATCCAAACCAGTGTGGAAATCCTGTCAAAATGGCTGCCCCCAACGCACCAACACCATATGCGGTCCACGTTCTGATCAATGTAGGATAATGAATACCAAGTAATAAGCCGATTCCCATGAACAAAATGGTGACGGCACCATGCGGTACAGGAAGAGGGCCACGAACGGGAAAGCCACCCCAAGACCATAGTATCATTGTACTTGAATCAGACAGTAAAGAATGCATGGCGAATAGTAAACCTGCTAGACCTAGACCCGATAGAACTGCCGAACCGCCAGTCTTACCCTTTGACACTACTATCAAATTCGATTCTGTTGGCTGTCTGATAAGTCTATAATAGGATAATATCGCTAACAATATACTTGTTTTATGCCAACCACCAATATCAGCAGGTACTACAGGCCACGCCGGATTGTTAGTGCGGAAAACAAATTTGGCTATACTAGAAGCTATCAAGCCAAGCAAGAAGGCGAAAGTTCGAAGCTCAAGTCTGCCTGAGTTATTTCGCTCGGCAGCGAAAGTTGTGGACCATGCCAAACAAGTCATCCATACACCAAATCCGACAGAAAACAATCTATTCTCTGGCTTAACTATAAGGTAAGCAAACAAACCAGTCAAAGATAAAAGATGCATATAAGGTATTTTTGATAGCATCAATCTTCTTAATGAGCCTATTCCAAGAAGACAAGGTGAAACAGTTGTCATCACTAATACCTCATAACCAGAAATGCCCATATGCCAGAGTGGAAAATCTGTGCAAAGTTAGCTAATACCTCTATATGACAGGGATCAACATACACCAGACAAGTAATCCGAGAGAGGTCAGTATTGACCAGAAAATGTACTATGGATGTCAGCCTTGAATCATTCACCAAGTTGAGGATGATGCACTCACTCCAGCATATACATGTGCAGCGGCGTCAAGCACACCGTTCCATGATACTTTACTATCAAGCACTGTAGCAACTGGCTTATCTTTCCTATACTGAGGTCAGTACTGTCGATCTTGAAAAATGAATATTGCGAAAGCATACTCGGTTTCAACAAGTTGATCTGCCACACTCTGGTGTTTGCTTTCGATATATCAGTGCTATTCCATGTAGTTTATTGTGAAACGCCATACCAGGATCATTTCGGGAGCCAATTAACATACCCTCTACTAAGACCTTTAACATCCCTTACAAGCACTTCCATACCTGCAAAGTCAAGAGCAGTGACAGCATCGAATGCAACATCTAAAAGCACTAATGACCACTCAAAAAATGCATAGATCGTGTATGCTGTCCAAGACTTAGCCCATGACCATAACATCATAAATTCTATTGATAATGTGTTTACTCACCTCCAGGCACTTTGTGAACTTTATGTTGGATGAAAAAATAGACCAATGGTACAAGTGTAGCAAAGAATGCCCCACCAAAGACTTTCCTCCAATAAACAGCGCGCGGATTATTTGGAGACAAGGCAAGACAACCAAGTGTCCATGGAAGTGTAGCAACGAGATAGGAGATCATGAAAATGTCGTGCCAATCGTGATCATCTGTCGATGTCACATATGTCCAACCACCACATGTAAGAGTTCTGAATATTCCTACTGCTGCTACATACTTTGGTAGTGATGAGGTTGGACGTGCCGTCAATAGATACCACATTCCGACCAAGAGAAATCGAGGACCTATTATATTTTACTTAATTAATCCAATGTTGCGTTGAAGGTAGCAGTGTGCGACATACCACTTGTGATAGCAATAAAGAGCTGAAATACTGATCGCTCGGGATATCTATCACCAATTGTTGCAGACACCGAAGGAAACCATTCGACAGGATAGCCCTAGAAGATATGAGTTTGGACTTCTGTTGATTATTTCGAGTAAACCTACAAAATGCTCATTTTGTACAATCTTTTGATAATGTAATGATCTAGGCTAGTTAGAGACTCGAGTGGGTGATCATATATGATAAAAACTCACAATCCGACTACCAATGCGCCTATAAAAGCAGCATATGCTACTATGGTATGAGCATAAGACACCCATTCTCCCGGAAGCTTTCAAGGCAAGTCAATTCCTAGACTAAGGATACGTCTTGGCTGAAGAACATACGATCGCCACAATATCTCCCTCACGATGTTTTGGAGCCATTGTGTATCCAACAAGGTTGCGCTCAACCGTCACGTATCCCACAACTTGATTGACAGCTATACAAGAAATATGTTTCGTTATGCTCAAATCGGTGCACGTGATATCCTCTGGTTGTCCTTGTTAGTTATTGTTGACTTGAACTTCTTGTCCGATTTGTCTTTCTCCAAGTTCGAGTCAAAAGATGGCAAACATGTTTGGTGCAATCAATCGGTTTATCTCTAGTCTAGATTTGGACCAATCACATAAATCTGATTCGAATGGGTCATACGGATTTCAAGTACTGAAGAATCAAAATCCGGATTTAGCTATCGAACCTTGGTTCGATTTTATAATAGGTATCAATGGCAGAACAATAGTATGTACTCCCTTGCTAGTCAATCATAAACCGATACTTACCAGTATTACTCTAGGACAATTCCGATCCAAGTCTATTTTCAGCTGAAGTCAAGAATCGCGCTGGCGGTTCAATAAGTCTGGGAATTTACAGTGCCAAAGGACAGAACATTCGCGAGCAATATGTACAGATACCGGCAGGGTCTCAGTCATTGGGATTATCATTACAATGGTCTCCAACGTCAATAGCAGAAGATGTATGGCATATACTGGATGTGACGCACAATTCACCTGCAGAAACGGCAGGACTTTTGCCATATGGAGATTATGTGATTGGATATTCGGATGGTACAATACAAGGCGGAGAGAATGCGCTTCCGATTCTTATACAGGACTATATCAACCGCGAACTAGTGTTATTCGTCTATAATCATGAATATGACGTGACTAGACAAGTCAGCTTAATTCCAACGACATCATGGGGTGGAGAAGGAGCCCTGGGTTGCATTCTAGGATATGGAGCCTTACATAGGATACCCGCGCCACTGACTGAGCCAATTGAAGCTCCAGGTGAAATGTTGTTTGAAGCAGCACATCCAGATCATGAATCATCACAATCACAATCCGCTACTCCGGCACCTCCAAGCTCGAGTGGTATCGGTAATATATCAGGATCTATGGATACAGTTGATGCTACCACTGCTAGCGGACCACCAAGAGGTGCCAGGAAATCTCGAGTGCAACCAAATCAAGCCTCGGGTCAGGCCATGGAAGATTATTTCAAAGAGGGAGAAGAACAGAGTCGCGCTGTAGATGGCGGTTCATCAACTCCTAAAGTAAACTCAACCTTGCCTCCGCCACCAAAAGCTGGGTCACCAAATGATATAAGCAATGTAGAAACACCTGAAGCTATTACTACTGATGCAATCAACGCTTAGACTTCCATACTGTCACGTGGACGTAAAAGTCGTTCAATGCGCCTGCTTCACTACTCAAAGTTGTGGTTGCTCTCAAGCTGGTTAGAAGACTATAAATTGATTTGAATCAACGATACTGCGTTCAACCTTTGTCATTCATCACTTGTCGATATTCATAAAAAGCCCATATCGTTATGTGGCATCATTATTCTTCGTTTTTGCTTTTATGCTGCCTTTTATGTACCGCTTCAGGTCTACAATCTCCTCACCGAAGACCAGCGGCATCGAGCATGGAGACTATACTTTTTCCGTATGACGCTCTATCATTTGAATCGTTGACCGCACCCATCCGATGGCTTGTTCGGCCATTCTTCTTTCGTGGTCGACCTCAGAAATTGATAGCAAACCACAGTTGGAACATTGCAAGTATGCCAACATATGCTAATTGGACCGGCGAGTCTTGGAATGCGCATATTCATGGCAATGCCTGGATGCCTCGACCTTTAAATGAGAAACAAGCAAATAAATCTGTAGAGCGTGTGTTGTGGTATGCTACCATGAAAAAGAAACGTTTTTTATTTCAACGAAAGAGATATTACATGCTGAATGCTGAAGAATCTACAACTGCGCGTGAAAGAGTGAGATCAATGTCTTCCTATCCTATGAAAAATACATCCCTTACAGCATCGTTCGGTTCATCTTGTCGTCATACTCCTCTTGATAATGCTACTGTTCGTGAAGGTGGCTTTCTGTCATGGGTTAAGATACCTCCTACTTGTTTACCAGCTCATCTATCAACAAACTTCACTCATCTTAAACAAGTAAAGGTTGAGATATTTCCTTTTAATAACGCTCATGTCAAATTACCTGATCAAGTAGCGGCCAATGTCAGCCTCATTCCTCAAACTGGACTCACTATTGTCAGTGATGTTGATGATGTTTTGCGAGTGGCCGAGGTTTGGAATATCAAACAAGCCATCTTGTCAACCATTGCTCGTCCCTTTAAACCCTGGTTGGACATGCCGCATGTCTTTGCTCAGTGGAAGGAACATATCGCCGAGACACATTTCCATTACCTTTCTGACACTCCAGAAATTGGTTGGCGCTTTTATGTCGACGGAACGACACAATAGTAAGTCATGCATTTCATTGGCTACAAGTATACGTGGTTAACTTTTGCATAGTTATCCGTCAGGATCTTGGGATTTTCGAGCAATGGACTGGTCTGGGATGAAATATATGTTTGAGTCGAGAAAGACTTCTTTCCGAAGATTATTCCAGTCTTTTCTCAATCGTCGTTTTGTCATTGTTGGTGACACATCTACAGAGTATGTGTTTGTCAATGTAAACATGTCAACTAATCTAACGTTGCTTCTAGAAGTGTCATGAGAGATTATCCGCGTTTAATGTCAGAATTTCCTAATCAAGTACAGTGTATATTGATCAGAGATGTTGAAGCAACAGAACCAGTAAGTCTCTGAAATATTTCATCAAAACTTTATATGAACTCTACTAATTGATTCTAGTCTGATTGGCGTATACCTACGACCTATAACTTTCTTAAATTGCCCTATCACAAGTATTTCTTCTTTCGTGTACCCTCTGATCTGTATGCTTTGTCTGTCATTCACCTGAATGCTCTCGCAAAACTGCCTATCGGGTCGTTTTATCGTCTTGAAAATCCCATCACTTTGTACACAAACCTATCTCAAATTCAGCCAACCATTAGAGATCTCACATCTGTTTCCTTGTCAGATCTTTCTTCTAGGCCTTTAGATACTGTTATGAAACAATATTGGTATCGAAACGAAGGATGTTTCCCTCAACAATACATTCCCAATTCAACATTTCCACTTCTTGAAAAATATGGATTTTTTGGTGCTCCAGTAGGAAATTCGACAAAACCTATTGACTCTATGGTTCCAACAAGATCACGACTGAATGGATTGAAGAGTATGTTGCGTGCGATAATTTGGAGAATGCGGTGCGATATTATACCCATTTCCAAAAGACCGAGTAGGAAATGTAAATATGATTTGAGACAAGGTGAAGGACCAATGAAGAGTTGAACTTTTGTTGATGATTAGTCTGATTATTAGTTGATGATTGTGTAATTAAAGTCGTGGTTTTGTAATTTTGAATTAACAATGGCTTGCTCTCTTGAGAAACTCGTCATCATCTTACATTGCAACTTTCTTTTTGTGATGTCTCGGAGGAATATGAGTATATATTGAATCTTGACTATATATTACAAGGTATTGACCCTGAGATTAATGACATGACAGTCGAGTAATAATCTAAGCTGTTCATCTATATGAATAAGATTTGACAATTCTTGTAACATATTTATAGATATAATAATCTACCTCCTCGTCCGACCTTTGATACATGATTCTTTACCTACTCAGGCCTCCTACACTCTTTATCTACCCTCCTCTTCTGACTTGTACTACTACACCCCTTCATATCGCAAAGTTCCCTCTACGACTATTCTTACAAATATCCACACGTTCTTTGTCATGTCTCGATCTCTGACGAACTTATATCCTAAACCTTTATTTTGTCGACATTTTGATTGTGGATATACATCTGGCGATTCGTAATCATTCTCTTCATGTGATATTTTCCATCACTTAACTGTAATTTATCTCGTCCCCCCTTCTCATCATCTTTTCGTCTTTTCTTTGTTTGTTTTTCCACGCCGTTTCTGTTTGTTTTGATTCTTTTCTACATTTTCTTTCTGGAATTCATCATGTTATGCGGTCCTTTCACTTTGTGCAGTCGTTACTCTACTTCTGCCCCTCTTCTCTCTTCTCTCTTTCGCTCTTTCGCTCTTCTTGCGCGCTCTCTCCGTCTCTTTTCTCTCTTCTCTTTTCTCTCGCTCTCTCACTCCCCCTCTGCTTCTTGATTTGTTCATCTTTTGCTTCCCAACTACCATCCCCTCCTTTTTCAAAGCTTATGCTCTTGTACACAAGTACATGACAAATTTAATACATGATTGTAATATCACATTTAGACATTATCGTCAATATACTCCGCTGAAATAAATTACGATATCATATATTAAATGATTGTGATGGTCTTTGTGGTATATTCCTATTATGAAATGTCGGACCGCCATCAATGATTTGATTTTCCAGAGTATTAGTTCTGATTAGTTTTGTATAACGGAGTAAATATACAAAAGCATATTGCCAAAATTGACGACGCTGTTAATTTATTTCCTGGAGATATATGTCTCGACCAGCGAGATTGTTTATAGTAGTGTCTAGTCTCAACAACATGTTTATGAGTCCAAAATGTTCATAAAATGATATAGCTATCGACAAACTTTGTTAGACGGTGTATACCAAGCATAGAAAATTCTATTGTTCCTATCCCATCAAATAGTCAAGGTTGTGATGGAACTGGTTTGTAAATGCAAAAAGTATAAACGCCAGATTATATAAACGGAAATTATTGAAAAGACAAGGCATAATATAATGGAATGATAAACATTAGGTTCGTAAATTCGTAAAAGATATTCGTTAGCTATTAAGACTGTCGATTGTCTTGACGAGGACCTCTATTCTGTCCGTTATATTGGCCATTGTCTTGTCCGTTATATTGTCTATTTTGGTATTGACCATTATTTTGTTGATTGTTTTGATTATTTTGGTTATTCTGATATTGACGTCTTGGTTGATTATAAGATTGTTGCTGTCTTTGTTGATAAGGTTGTTGTTGCTGTCTTTGTTGATATGGTCGTTGTTGTTGTTGTTGTTGTTGTTGCTGCTGTTGCTGTTGTAGAGGTTGAGAATCATCTTGTTGAGGTCCATTTGCAATTGGCCTTGGAATGTTTTCCGGAGCATCGCAAACGTACAAAGACTTGTCGAACTGATCTGGACATGCACCGATCTCCACACCGAGCTCTTTTTCAATATTAAAAAGCTTGTTTCTATCTTCCCAAGTCACAAGATTAATGGCAAGACCAAGATGTCCAAAACGACCGGATCGACCAATACGGTGAAGGTATGTCTCGGCCGTTTTTGGCATATCAAAATTTATAACGACATTCACGGCTTGAACATCTATACCACGTGTCAATAAATCCGTACACACGAGATTTCGACTGTTCCCTAGTCGAAAGTCATGGAAAACACGATTTCGTGCATCTTGATTCATTCTTGCATGAGAATAAAAGCATGAATAACCAAGTTCGGTAATCTTTTTTGCTAATAATTCTACACGTGTTGTAGAATTGCAAAAGATGATGGACTGATTGATTTGTAATCTGGAAAACAAAGTGTTCAGACATTGAATCTTCTGTTTTTCTTCGACAAAGGCGTAATATTGAGTTATACCGCGAAGGGTAAGCTCGTCCATAAGATTGATCTCATGAGGATCTCGCATATGTTTGTCCATAAAGTCCTTGACAATTATAGGAAAAGTAGCACTAAACAACATGATTTGACGATCTTTAGGGTGAAAAGCAATGATTTGGTCAATAGTAGAAGTAAACTCTGGCGATAGCAGTTTATCAGCTTCGTCCATGACTAAAGAATTGGCTTGAGAGAGATCAGCAATGCCTTTTCCGGCAAGATCCAAAACTCTGCCTGGAGTACCGATCAGAATATGTACTGGATCATGTAATCGAACGATATCATCTTGTAATCTGGTTCCACCTGTTGTAACCATGACGTTTATATTTAAATTCTTGCCCAAGGTCTTGCATACTTGTGCTGTTTGTAGTGCCAATTCTCGTGTTGGAACTAAAATAAGTGATTGTATTTTGGGATTTGATGCATCTGCTTTTTCCAAGGTTGGTATGACGAAACTAGCCGTCTTTCCCGTACCGTTTTTGGCTCTGGCAAGTATGTCTCGGCCGGTAAGTGCTACTGGAATAGCTTCCTCTTGTACTGGCGAGGGCTTTTCGAATCCAGCTTCAAATATGCCCATTAATAATTCACGTTTGAGATAGAAATCTTCAAATTCAAGACCTTTTGTAGCTGTTACATCCTATATGATCATTTAGTATGATTGACATGTTTGTAGCGTCAATTGACAAGATAATACCTCTGTTTGTACTCTTGTATCTCTTGTCGGTATATTAAGTCCTGACTTCCAGTCTGGGTTACTTGTATTGTCAGCGTTAGATTGATTAGATTGTGTTTGTTGAGGTTGTTGAGGTTGTTGTGGTGTTTGTGTTGTAGATTGATTGTTGATTGGTGATATTATTTGATTGTTGAATGCTTGTCCATTGATCTGTGATGTAGCGGTGGCATTGCTTTGTGATCTTGGGTTGTTATTGACTGGATTTTGTGGTTTATCATTGAGAGTAGCTTGTCGTAGCTGGTCAGCTAGACCATTTTGGCCTGTTACTTGATTCGCCATCTTTTTAGTAGGGTTTTGTTTCTGTAGTAATCAACAGAGGTATGTTCTGCGGAGTGATGATCTGTCAGTCTATTTGTGATTCTGAAACCCACCCAGTTGATGTGGAATGAGTACTGATTTGAGCGGTGAGATTCGATTTCACAGGATCGAATTGTGTCTTTATTTTCTGGATTCGAATACAGTTATGTCAAATTTTGGTGTTTATGTTCAAATTGTGTCAATTGATTCTTTTGTGAAATGAAGCTTTATTCTCAAGTAGGCAGAAGATTGAATGTGAAGATATCTACTTCTACAAAAATGAGCTATGGATTAAAAATGATTTTAATAGTGAATAAAAATGTGGGGTTTTGATGCTCGACAATCACGTGGAAGCAATCTGTGCGATCATATTTTAAGAGGACTCTTGGCATTTCTTTTTGACGTCCGTTTGATTATATTGCAAAGTGGATGATGCAAGTCATTGACTAGTCATATCGTTGATGAGTTACCTCGATATAATGACCACTCGCCACTTCTGATTGAATTGCATCCTTTCGATGCGTCTAGTAGCCGAGGGTCGCCCAGGACAAGTATCTTAAAAACTCATGCCCACAACAACTTGATTCTTCATCCTCTAAAAACTCCAGTTCAAGAACGCTGCAAAACCATCTGTCGTGTCGTTTCGTTTTGATCAAGTTCTTATTTTTATTGGTGCCTGCGATAAAAGTAATTTTGCTTCCAAACTCAACAATGGTTCACGAATCGAAAGTTTGTGTTTCATGAACCATTCATTCCAAACCCTCTATTCCTTCACATGCCTCTGTTCCATACAATAATTTCCAATTCTCGCTCTTTTCTTCTCCCGTCCGTATCATATCTAAGAAATCAAAGTCGTAAAATGGCAAGCATCCGCGAAGCCAAACCCGAAGGTCCGCCCATCCCTCCCCCCTTCCAACCAATGACTCATTCACTGATCTGTTCCAGACGTCCCCAATTTATTGGTTTTGCTAAAACAACACGCCGAATCGAATAACAATACCGGAATATTCCAAACAACCGAATCCCGCCTATCATCCCATCTATCATTTGACGACTTCCTCTCCACGTCTTCGTCATCCAACGATGCCTCTTCCGTTCCAAAACCATTTCACGCACGCGCTATGATTCTCTCCCAACCAACTGAAGACAAGAAGGAGTCTATGATTGGTTACGGCCTGTACACTGCCATGTATAATTCTTACACCGGCCTGCCGTTATTATACCTCGAAGATCTGTTTGTCAAGCCAGAGTTTCGGAAACAAGGATATGGAAAGAAAATGATGCAGAGGCTGGGACGCGAGGCGCAGGCTGTTTCGGGAGGTGAAAGTAATGGTCAAGGAAGAATCGATTGGATTTGTTTCTCTACTAATCCGAATGGAGTCAAGTTTTATCAAGATGCTGTTGGGGCAGAGGTAGATCAGGATGATTTAAAAAGTGGAACAAAGAGGATTAGATTTACGTTACAAGGAGAACGAATGATCAAGTTTCTATCATCGTGAATAAAATGCTAGAAGAATGTTTATAGTGTACATGATATATACAGTAAATACATACATCGGATCAATGACTATCAATTCGAGTAATCATTGAACCTCCCAATCTGGCTATTTCAGCTAGTATTCCGTTTTTATTAATTACCGCTTGTATATCTCCTTGTTTATCTTCTTGTACAATGGTAGAATATCCAAGATTTACTTTCCAACCGCGAGAAAATGTCGATGGATTCCACAAACCTCCAATGATATTTTGATTGTTTCCTCCATAGAAAAATACAGCAGTTTGATCATATACACCTTCTAATTCATCGAGAAACATCTTGACCGCGTCAAATCCGATAGTCTCATCTGAAGTAGTATCATTACTGACGAGTTGGAGATTTTTGAAACCATTACTATTTCTCTTCTTTTTCTTCAAGTCTTTAGTATTACCAACAACTTCATCGCTGAGATAAATCACAAAATCGTAATCGTGTGATCGACTTTCAAATAATGTCTTCCAATTCATATCTCGTTCATTATTGGTGACGTATTCCATCGCAGCACGAACGAGTTGTGTCATTCTACCACAAACCACCTTTCTCGGTCCACCTGCAGCAATATCTGTCCATACTGTTCCTTCTGGGTCAGCATTTGTGGCTACAAATAGACAAACTCTATTCATTGCTGGATCTATTTTACGCCAAGCTTCGAAGCGAGTTTGTGCTGTTGAAATTAGATCGGACAAAGGAGAATCAGGATGATGGATAACAAGAGGCTGTTCTTTCCAATTCCAATGAGATAGCCAGGATAATGTTTGCAAGAGACCAGTCTTTGCGCTTGAAGGTATCGTCCAAGGAAAAGGTTGTAGAAAAGTATAACTACAGAATTGCTCGATTATCGGTTGAGGAACATGCGATAAGAGATTATGAGCAGAGAACCATGATTTGACAAGTCTAATAGTGGGAGAGAGCGCAGCAAAACGTGTGCACAACTTTTGTATGTTTGCTGTATGGAGCGGAGAAGCAACAAAATCTCGTTTGAAATATGACAATGCCAGTACAGTTGCATCGCGATCAGGTGGAGTCAAACTTTTATTTTTGAGCATTGTCTGGATTTGTGATAGTTCGCGGTCATGATTTATTCTCAACCGAAATGTTGATCGTGGTGGCTGGGGATAAGTAATGTCCAAAAAGACTTGATTCAGAGTCGGGCGATCAATATTCTCGATACCCACACGACATGACAGATCTGAGTTTGATGTTTGTAATAGTGAAGCGATATGTAATAGGAAAGCAGCCTTGGTTCTTTGTACTGCTTTGAGATCATCAGGCCAACGGGAAGATGATTCGAATTGTATCATGATAGAAATAGGTGATGTTGAGAAGGCTGAACCAGGAACATCGATAGATGAATAACAAGCTTGTGAGTCTGTGGCCATTATCTGTCTTACAGTCAAGGGTAGCCCCTCTAATGCCCGTAGATCGCTCTCTACTTGTTTTAATGCGTCCATGACGGGAGTAAAGTCTGTATACGCTTGGAATTTAGTCACAAGCGATGAGCTTTCGCTGGCGATCCTTTGCAATTCAATCGCGGCATTTTTTCCATAGTGTCGAGAAAGGATATAACGCAATATATCGTCCATAATTCTCTCCGCTCCAGATGTTGATTCCCAGAAGAGACATTCCAATATACCACCATCTTTGAACCGACGAAGTTCGGCCTTTTCTCCCCAAAACTTTCGGAAATCTTCCGCTTCATCTATCTCTTCTGCTGAAGGACCTTGATCCAGGTTACGAGGGGCATTGCTCGCGTCAAAACGCAAAGCAAGTAGGATCTTACTTTTCGACTTCCAGGAAGGTCTGGCGGTTCCCAAATCCCACGATTGGGTCGGTGAAATTTGAATGTTTATCAATGTAATTCGATCACCGAAAGCGCGACTGAGTATCAATGATAACTTATTCAGTTCACTGATGAGTTGACAATCTGTTCTTGACGACTTGGCAAATTGATCGATCGGGCAAGTATAGACTTGATCGTATTTGATCTGTAACGAATCAAGGTTCAGAACGAAGGTTTCATCAAAGCGGTCCGCCTTTTCTGACAGCATATCTATGGTTGTACGGGCTTCTCCTCTCAATCCTCTATATGAGGCAGTAGTCATTTTATAGAGAAGATTGTGACTTCTATCGGCGTCCCAGAGAATGGGAATATTCTGATCGATGGGGAGCTTCTCGCTGGATTTACCAATGATTACAGAAGAATTGATACAATCCTTGATTGCGATATACTGAAGTGTTGCTTTGAACAATTGATACGCATTATATCGCGAAGATAAATCGCCCGAATTGAGCAATGCAGCTAATAATGCAGAAGATTCAAAGTTCCCAAATCCTCCGTGTTCGATTGTAGACGATAAGCCACGTTGACGAAGCCAGACTCGTAATAGAAGACAAGCGTCACTATAGTCGCCACATGATTTTGATACCGTATGCAAGAGTTTTAAATAAGCCGACATTTGTCGATCATGTTGTATCGATGAATTGTAAAAACTTGATAGAGTGTCAGACGATTCTCTAACCAGATTCTTATCAAGTGCAAGTCTGTTATCAGCGAATACTTGGCGAGAAATGGATGGTAGAATATTGATCTGCCAAGACGGATCTTTCTTTGAAGTGATACGAAGATATGTATGAAGAGGGTTACCATTGAAACAATCAAATTGTAGATCATAATCCGAGGCATGACCATTTCGAAGCCCAGCCCCAAGACAAGCAAGATAATGGGCCCGTCTATAGAAATATCGATGATCAGAATAATCTTTGTCTTGAAATAAACTTTCCGGCATTTCAACCATCATGTCTATACTCAAAGGCCGTCCGAGATCAAGTCCAAGATCACAAGCATAACTACCTATGACGTTTATATTTGAAGGTGCCTCAAACGACAATTTATACTGCACATTTTGAGATGGTCTCGGATCGGGAAACGGAATGGCAATACCAGATTTGATCAAAACCCTTTCGGCGACTGCCAATGCTGTTGGGTCTTGAGACGCAAGACTTTCAAAACAAGTCTTGATGACATTCAAAGCAGCAAGTGCTTCGACGCTTCTTTCATCTTGCACAGGTCTGACTTGTGTTAAGAGTTCATCAATTTGTAGTTTAAGAAGAGCAGAATGTCCTCCAGTACTTGCACTCATGGTGAGTTGGGCAGAAGATGACTTTGTTACGAGTCTGCGTTCTGTATACTTGTTAGATTTGGCGTTTTTGGCGTCATGAACGCTCCGCCCATTGGTTTTGGACCGATCACCGAGTCCTCCATCTTTGTCGGCATGTAAATCATTGTCTTTACCGCTATTCCTTGATTGTGCCCCGCCATTTCTCATAGATCCGGATGGTGATGAGGAGGCATCTTTACTCTCACCAATGTTATGGTCCAGCTTCCTTCTTTTGGCGATTGGACTCATCTTGACTCTCCTTGTGGATCTGTAAATTTTTTGACTTTTTATCGGTGATTTTTTTTCCGTGAATTATTCGCAGGATTTATCACGTGATCATTTTCGAGAATGACGACGGCGTAGATCAATAAGAAGGCGTGTATCGAACTAGACACATTCTACATAATGATATAAACAACTTGAAAACAAATGCTAATTCCGACCATCGTATGCATAGCCTCATGTGGCTCTATTGTAAGGATCTAACCGCCATTTCCACCTATGCAGCAGTTTCATCAGATTGAACCAACACATAATCATGCTTATTCAATTTCTCTATTGCAACCCTGCCATCTTCCGACAATATAGGTCTACCCGTATCATTGGCAGCTTCGGTGAAGAATCTAGGATGCCATTCTTTATTGTTGTTCTTTCGATCTGTAGCTCTTTGACGTTGTCGTTCTTCAATTTCCTGTTTGGCATTGGTGGCACGGGAATAATCTTTGGAAACAATAGAATCTGTAACTTCTGCCCAAAAGCGTCTAGATTCATTAGGAAGTTGTTGTTCCATCGGTGGTACAGTCTTTTCTAGAGGTAGTAATGGGTTTACATCCACCAATAATATACGGTCATTCTCCTGTTCAGTGTTGGTTAGCATATTCATTTATTCTCCTCGATTGATATACTTACTGGGACTTTATCGAAAGGAGCCGGACCATTTGTGAACCACACCTTATCCTGCCACGAACCTTCTATTCTTCCGACTACAGTCGCGTCATCAACGTCCTTGATCCTGATCTTCTTATCTGTATTAGTGTCACATTTGTATATTACACCTTGTACTTTGTTCTGAGCTTTTCCTAGCCAACCTTCCTCAATATATGTTAAGATGACCTTTAGCCCCGTCTTTTTACATACTACTACACACGTATCTGCTACACTTATCGAGAGAGATCCTGTGATTATCAAAGTTAGATCATATACACGACCGGAGATGGATTTACTTACCTCTTAATATACCTGACAGATAAGCGGTCGGATGAGTAAGTTGATACTCTTCATTATCATGCGAGTGTAAAGTTATAAATATTCCTTTATTTCTAGCACCTGCCATTACTTTGATTCTTGTTCCTGTAAATGTGGCACTCAATTGATCATATCCACAAGCTGATATACCTTTTGCAGGACAATCGATAAAATATGCTGATATGGGTGGGTGATGTGAAGTTTGCTCGGTCAAGTAAGACACCGTAACGTCTTGAGAGGGTGATGTCGTTGCGGGTGTTTGAGCAGTCGAGGCCTGGTTGCTCATAGGTATGGTCCATTGACACTATACGACTCGTTAGATTTTTATGAGAATTCTAATTCTTTATAAAATGACATACTCGGAAAAATTCGCCCAATGTGGAATTGTAAGGTTTACAAGGCTTTCCCTTGATATATTTCTAGAATATTGAATCAGCGCCGAACACGTCGAGTCATCTACGAATACTAACAAGATCTTTTGTCATCCAGAATCTCAAACATTGAATTAAACGCCCTAAAGCATCTGGCGCATCGCCTATACTAGCATGATATCAGTTTACAGTTGACGTTGCGTAAGTGACTCTTATCATACCTTGCGAATGCATCCGGTCTATCGAGATAATGCCAGTATTCTAAAACAATCAGCCTCTTTTCGTTAGTCAAAGATTATGCTATGCGCACCAAGATTCGGTATTGGTTCCATAAGTTGTGCAGGGAGACTGAATCGTACTGATGCAAGGTCTGATACTCCTATAAATCTATGTGAGAGTTAGATTTATGTTGAAGTTTTATGAAACATGTAAATTTACTTACTTTTTGAGCACCATGAGGAATGTCTTGAGCTTTGAGGAGTCCTCTGAGCTCCCTCCTCCAAGACTGGCGCTAGCAGGAGTAGAAGACATCTGAGATATGCCGGAGACCGGCGTGGTTGGTCCACTGGCCATTAGGACTGTGCCTTTAAGTGAAATCCGATCTATACAGGCTTTGGATTCTGATCTATCAAGTGATCTGTATCCGGATGCTGAGGGTGTTTGGTTATCTCTGAGGTTTATTGCGACTGGGCCTTTATGTGCAAAGGATTCCAGGCGGATATAAAAAAGAACAAAAAAGATTATTTTAATCCAATCCTGACCGTCAAACATATTTATGACGATGTTCATTTCGTTCAAACTCTATTGGATCACATGAGCCATGAAAAGAGGCAACTCCAGGCGATCGATGATCCATTTTTAGAAACATGGGGAGACCTAATTAAAAATAACGTTAGGTACAGTATTCGTTAAAAGTTATGTGATTCTTATTACTCAACCATGCTGTCTGATAAGTAAAAATACGTCATGGTGTGACTAGCATAGTGAATAAGAGAGATCATCATGCCTTGCTATAACGTGGTGATTCCTTTTATAATCCACAAATCACAACATCTGAATGCAATTGCTAACAACATCACCTTGGTTTGTGCAACTCCAGCTTACATAATCAACGTGCAGCCTTACCAATTCAGCCTTGCCATGAGTTTACTTATCTTCACATCCCACTTCGTATTCCTTGATTGTTTCCTCATCCTCTAAAAATGGCTACTAAAGTACACTGTGCTTACTGCTTTGAATGTCTCGATTCTGCATTTACAAAACGTCCTTATCTCCATCTTGATCAGATCCAACGATTATGGATTGAATATTCCGCTCAGAGCGACAAAAACTCCGCCGAGACATCAGACAATCAGCTAGTTGACAAATCCACCGAGACAACAGACAATCAGCTAGTTGACAAATCCACCGAGACAACAGACAATCAGCCAATTGACAAATCCACCGAGACAATAGATAATCAGCCAGTTGACAATGCTCAACCGTCTCAAGAGCCTATTTCAGAAGAAGAACATCCTCTGTTCGTAACCTGGAACACACTTTCTTCAGAATCCGAAGCATCTCTTCGTGGATGTATTGGGACCTTTGAAGATCAACCCTTATCCAAAGGCCTCAAAAACTACACCCTCACATCTGCGTTCCAAGACCATCGATTCAGTCCAATCAATGCTTATGAATTACCGAAATTACAAGCAAGTGTGACGTTATTGACTGATTTCTCAAGTTGGACAGAGGATATACTTGGTTGGGAGATTGGAAAGCATGGCATACGTATAGCATTTGAAGACAAAGGACGAAAGTATGGAGCAACATATCTACCACATGTCGCTAGTGATCAAAACTGGAATCAAGAGCATACTATACAGAGTTTGATGCATAAAGCTGGTTGGCACGGTAAACCGGAGAATTGGAAGGAAGTTGGTGGGATGAAAATACAGACTTATGAAGGTAGACATGTGGAGATGAATTATCAGGAATGGAGAGCATTCAAAGATTGGACTGATAAAAAGGGAGAGACAGGAGAAGAGGTTCATGATGCTAGTGTATTAAAGTGAAATATATACTATACAAACAACATCGCAACAATGACGTGATCATTAATAAAAATGAACTTGCATCCTTCCCAACGTCACCATCCTTTTTTTTCTACTTGTCATCATCCAGAATGATTTCTTTATAACTTCAACATCTCCGTGGCCGTGGATAGAACATGCCACTATCAATCCTCCGTCTCAATCAAAAACACCAACTCCACCCCAACGATCGAATCGTCTTTATAAAACCCCTGCCCGGCCCGTTTTGTTCGCAATCAGAACTTTTTCTAAAAAAGATTGCCGCGATATGTTACCCCATCATGAAAGCGCACCATCTATCCGTGACGACATTGGAAGAATTTCCCGCGAACCGAGAGTTTATGGGTAGAAATTTCAACGCCGGGGAGGTGATTCAGCTTGTTTTACGAAGAATGTCCCCCCGTCGTCCCACCCCTACAACCAACGATAATAGCAGTAGCAGTAACAGACACGGCAGAATAGAACCCTCGAATGAATTCGTAGAATCCAACCCGTCTCATTCCGGCTCGTGGCTCTCTTTCAACGCCGTCGCCATGGTCATGATGCACGAACTCGCCCACTGCATCGAGATGAACCACACCAAAGCCTTTTGGAACGTCCGGACCCTCTACGCAGACCACCTGAGAGTCTTGTTCCACAAAGGCTACACGGGCGAAGGAAGCTGGGGACGCGGGCAGATGCTAGAGAGCGGACGTGAAGATTTTGGCAGTGGGAGGGTAGAAGACGGCGAGTTTGTGGATTTGTGCGGGGGGACGTATCGTGGTAGAAGAAAGGGAAAGGCGAAAGAACGAGAAAAGGTCACGTATCAGGAGAGGAAAAGGCGGAGGGTGGAGAAAGTAGAAGGAAAGTTTGGGAAAGGGAATTCTGTGGGTGAGGATGAGAGTACAAAAGTCATGTTGGAGGGGAGGGTCAAAGGGAGTAAACCGCGTGTGGCGGGAAGTAAACGAGGGAGAGAACTACGAGCAGCAGCTGCTTTGGCGAGATTTGATCAGAATAAAATACAAGAACGGAATGGGAAGAGAAAGGTAGAAGATGGAGAAGATGATGACGAGACCGAGTCTGGAAGTGAGACCGAATCGGATGTCGATGGCGAAGATGAACGATTAAGAGATGGCAATGGTAAAGAAGTGGTTGACGCACAGGGAAATGGTCTCTATCGAGTATGTGGAGATACAGATGTGAAATCTGATTCGAATGCTATGAAAGAGTTGGATGAAATGAATGATATAACAGACACTTCTACCACTCAAACTTTAAGTGATGACACTCGTCCTGCTACGATTTCACGACCTTTAGAACCTGAAATAAAGACAAGTCTCGAAGTAACTTGTCCGATATGTTCACTTTCAAACCCAAAAGATAATCTGACATGTCATGTCTGTTCACAGGTTCTTCAAATTCATCCCGGTGATGAATCATGGCAATGCCGAACAAAAGAATGTTTAGACGTCGGTTATAGAAATAGTAACGATGCCGGAGTATGTGGATTATGTGGGCAAAAGAAGAGTATCACTCTATAATGATGACCGAGTATGAATAAACGAATCATGAGATATGAACACAGCATAATATATAGGAGTGTAGTTTCTTAGGTCATGTATTATTAATAATAACATTACAAAGATTGATCATAATTATGTACAATATCATCACCATTACTCAAACAATACATATATCAGGGAGTGATGGATCATTAAGTTCATTGGTATTTTCCCCTCGGTGTCAAAGCAGCCAAAACATCATCTCTTGCAGCTTCGAATCCATTTCCGTTCCGTTCTTCGTCTTCAGATTCATCTGCATATTGTATGGGAGAGCGTTTGGTCTGTTGTTGTCTCTTGGTTGTACCATGATTATTGTTAGGTTTGGTATTAGTTTGATTATGGTTTGACATGGTATTATTAGATCGAGACGGTGATGGAGAATGATGAGTTTCTTCCCACCGTTCTTCTCCTTCTTCCTCGTGATCCTCCACATGATCGTCATGGTTATCGTATTGTATATATTCTCTCCTCACAGTATCGTCATCCTCATCATGTTCATCATTATTATTAATCGTAGATCTAATCTTTTCCCTCCTCAATTCTTCTCTCAATCTTTCATTTTCAGCATCTCTTTCCCTCAATCGAGATCCGGCTCCTGCACGATCCAACAATCTAGCTTCTCGTTCGGCTTTTAATCTCCTTTCTAATTCCATATAACGAAGTGGCCATATTTTATCAACATCTCCACTGTTAGTATTGTTAATTGTATCATTATTTACGTCGTTTACTCTTTCTCTAGACACTGTTATTTGTTGTTCTCGCTGAATTGATTGTAAGTTATTGTTATTAAGAGGTGGATTGGAAGATAATGGGCCACCAGGAAGTGTTGATATACTCGTCGGTCTACTTTTCCCACCCGTCTCCGATTTTGTACGTGATTGACTATAAAAATCAAGTGTACGTACGGCATCCAAACTATTTCTTCTTTTATGACTAGATATTGGGTGAAGAATTCTTTGTGCTAATGATGCAGCTGGACTCATTGATAAACGACTACTAGTCCCTGTTCCTCTTACACTTTCACCTCCAACTTCCGAGTCCAAGTCTCTAGATCTTCTATATTGTTGTTTTGATCCTGCATCATCAGCACCTTGATTAGGATGATGATTTAAATTCAAGACATTTCCTACTAATCCACCGAATCCTAACATTGATGATCTACGCTTATGTTTCTTCGTCATTGACCCTGAATTGCTTGTACTTGGTCTACCATTTATATCATTATCTTCGACAGTATTTATGATATCCGGATCAAGGCCATTAAGTCTATCAAGTGCCATCTGACTCGGACTTCTACTTTGTCTATATTTATTCAATTCTGACGTCAACTGCTTGACTTCTGCCCTCAAACGATTTGCTTCTTCAGCATGAGCTTTTGAAAGTTTACGATGTTGAGGAGAAGTTGAAGGATTTAATATGCTCGAACTACGGCTTGCTATTTTTGATTTTGTACTTGACGTACTCATCTTACTATTTGCAATAGCTTTTCGTAATTGAGAGTTGACCTCTATTACTTCGTTGATTGTTAATTCTAACATATCAATTCGTTTTATTCTGTCGTCAAGAAGAGATGAAAGACTTGTGATATCTTTTGTCATGTTACGTTCTGCACTTCGGATTCGTGACTTCAGACCATTAAATAAAGACTCGACTTGTGCAGTCGCTGCAAGTATATTACGTTGGAAATCAGGCAGAGATTTTGTTATACTATCCAAATTATTCACAGTGTTAGAAATACGATGATTCCACTCGCTTCCACATAATATACTGAGACGATTCCACAAAGTCAAGAGTAAATTATTACGCTCAGATAATTGATCTTTATATTGCAAATCCAGTTTGGCAAGACGATTTCTGAATTGATTAATCTCGGTAGATTTAGAGTCTATATTTGCGTTTGATCTTTGCGATAATTCAAAATTATGCAAGTCATGCTTACGAGCTTGCCTTTCTTTTTCGAATAAATCAGATAGACGTCTAGCTTCCAAACCAGATGTCTCAAGAAGTGCATCTCTAGATTTGAGGAGTTTAGTCTTTTCTGCAAGTTCGGCCTGTGTAGCATCAAGATCAGTTGTAGTTTGTGCCAAATGACCATGTAAATGTTTAATATCCATCAATATAGGCCCAGGATCAGTAATTAAATCACCCATGACTTCTCTGATATGACTTTCCAGTTCTTCCAATCTACTCTTATATTCCAACGCTTCGGCATCTTTGCTTGACAAATTACGTCGAAGTTTTCTAACATCATCGCGTGATTTGGTATTTTCAGCATTCAGATCGGTTATGATCTTTTGTGCTTGTTGTTTAGATTGATCTTCAAGTACAGCTTTTTGATTACGTTCTTCAATCAAAGACTGTTGTAAATCTTGGTTCTTTTCAATCTCATCTTGGATTGTCATTTGTGCCTGATGAAGTGAACTATTTAGTTCACCAATCTTTGCTTTATCAGCTTCTTGTTCTTCACGTAAGAATTTCACTTCACTTTGTAATGATTCAATCTGAATTTGTAATTTCTGATTTTTATCCATATTCTCATTCAATAATCTTTGTGAGTTTTCTAGATCTGCTGTAGTAATATCCAACTCTTCTTCGACATTCTTCATCCTTTTCAAATGTTGATTACGATCCTTTTCAAGTTCTAACAATCTATACTTTAGTTGTGGGAGTTCTTTTTGCCAAGCTGATAAACTTTGTGATTTTTCTTGAAGTTCTGCATTTAATCTTTGATTATCAGCAGTATAATCAGCTACCTGTTCTTCCAGGCCTGTGATAGAAACCGTGGCTTGTTCTTGAAGGCTGTAGAATTGCTCTTTGACCTTTTCAATCTCTATATCTTTTTGATTAAGCTCCGCAATTAATTCGTCTCTTTGTTTCTCAAGATTATGTAGTTCATGGTCAGCAGCTTTATTATCTGTCTCCAACGTAATTATATAACGTTGACACTCCTGACATTCAATTCTTAATTGCGCATTTTCATCACGTAGTAAACCTTCTCGTCTTTCATATTCTTCACGTTCAGCATCACTAAAAATAGTTCCATTTGTAAAGGCAGAAATTCGAGAAGGTGTACGACCGAGACCTAAACGACTAGCAGATCTATCAAGAATACTATCGCCTGCTAAAGACCGTCGATCACCACTACCAGCATGCCTGTGTTGAAGTTTCAAGTCTTCTATTTCTTGTTGTAAACGTTCACGTTCTTTATTTCTCGATGACAACATGCTACTTTGAGCTCCTAAATCTCTTCTCAATCCTACATTTTCATGTCGAAGTTGTTCAACAAGTGTTATACTTGATCTTGACCCTACTGTACCTCTTTCACGATTTTCGATTGATATGCCTGAACTCAAAATTGGTCCAACCTTTTCATCATTCGATTCATCATTTCTTTTTAGATCATTAATCTCCTCTCTTAATCTTCTATTTTCGTCTTCGGCTATTTCTCGTCTACCTTGCTCTTCAGTCAGAAGATCTTTCCACAATTCAACTTCATCCTTGACTTTTACATCCACAATATTACTGTTTCGCTGTCTTGTCATTTCTTTGGCTAGATTTTCAGCAGACAGTTTTGTTATTGTGACCTGTGCTTGAGAAAGTTTTTCCCTCAATTCTTCGATCTGTATCTCCATCTCCTCGTGACTTGCCATTCGAGTTTGGTTATTTTGATCGCGAGTTTCTACAAGTTCTTCCTCCACGTTCAATAGCTTCGCTTCCAATTCTTTCACTCGTCGTCGAAGTGTCTGATTATCTCTTCTTTCTTTTGCGAGATCCGTTTGCAGATCAACATTCTGTTTGATCATATCCTTAATACCTTCATCCGATCGATTCTGCAATGCTTGGTCCAAAAAATGTATTTTGAGTTTCAGATCGAAGTTTTCTTTTGTTAGTTTGTCTATCTTTGACCCTTGCTCTTTCAGTGTTAATGTGGAATGTTGACGTTGTGATGAATTAGATGCTGCATATTTCTCAGGCGAAGTGTTACGGAATCTTTGTCGGAAATCTTGCGCGATCGTGTCCGGGACTTGAATGTTTTGTACATGCTGAGCAATCACTGTATCTGTCACCCCAGTACGCTGTGAGCTGATTGCGCGAGGTGTGATTGGCATTTGGTGCGATTGCTCGCCGTCGTTTGTAGTCTTTGATCCATATACTGGACCAATCCCTGATGTCGCACTAAAACTTCGGTTGAATGCGATACTTGATCTAGAACCCATATCTGACACTTCAGAGGCCACACTACCAAAGCTTGGAAGTCGTGATAAATCTTGCCCTGACCGACTGATGGTATTTCTACCTCTTGATAGTATATCTCCGCCATACTTGGTCTTTTGATCAGCGCTGATGGTAGCATCGCTGTCGTTGGACATTTCTGAAAGTTTACTGATTATCGATGTTTCACTAGGCTGTCTTGAATGCTTCCCGGCCGGTCTTTTAAATGGTGACCCTGAAGTCTCGCGCAGCGGACTCTTGCGAGGTATTGCCAGAAATTTATCAGTGTCTAGAGACGCAGCTATTGGATTTACCAATAATGAACCATGTGCCGCCATTGATCGCAAGAGACCATCGTCACTCCTTTCACCAGAAGGAGCGTGCGACGTGTATGTAGTAGACTGTACACTATCTGTATTTGAAGCCAAGACTTTTGAACGAGAGGTATTGCGATGAGCAGCAGCGGCACTTGGTGAATCTAATTGTTCATTTTGGAGTAAGGATTGATGATCATGTTTCGCATTCTCTGCGCCCATTACCGCATCGAGCTCACGATTATTTGATGCGGTGTTCTTTGAAGACTTGGTAGAGGATATTTTGGTGGGGACAAGATGCATATATGTATCATCTATACCATTAGCACCATGATCGGATTCCATAGATACAGTTTCAGGCAGGAAACTAGACTCGATATCATTCAATTGTCGTTGCAAATCGTTCTCATTCACAGAGCCTTCATCAAGATCGTCAACACGATGAGAGCTAGAATCGTCTGTATGATCGAGAAGGTGTAATGAGCTTGATTCGCCTACTCCAATCGCGGCAGAATTTGAAAATGATGGGCTTGACGAACTCATGATTGAGCTTGGTCCTCAGCTACATGATTAGGAATATCACAGGTTTTCAAGAAGAGTCATGGGGCTGAGAATGTGTGCGTAGTGAAAGTCCTGTCATGGTATCGAAATAATTGAAACAATAAAATCGATAAATTCGTACAACATAATGATATCAACAATAAAAATCGGCGCGCCCACATCTACAAACTCCGTAAATCTTGTTGCATTAGAGTTTTTTACGCGTGTAAGATTTTCAGAAAAAAATGCGGCTCTGCGGACAAACCAAAGTTTATGCATGCAATAATATGTGCAACTTGATTACAGTACAGTAGAGGAATGACGGAGTAATCACAATGAGAATAACTAGTGTACAAAGATTTGGATAAAATAATAGGATTTATTTGAATATCATACGTCTAAATAATTATGTATCGACGAAAAGCTCAGGCTAGTAGAATTTCCATGCTTGCCATCAACATTGTGCTCAAGGTTTGGTATGGTGTTCATTGTTGTCGTGACCAATTGTAGAATGAGCTGTGGTGGTCTGAGCCTGATGATGACAGTGTGCATCACTTGCGTGAGAATGAGGATGAGGATGAGTCGCCTATGACTGATGAGTTGCGTCTTTGTTGTCCTTGTCCATACCCAAAGTCTTCTTGACGGAATCAACCACACCACCTTCGTGACCCTTATGGTCATCGTGAGCGTGGTCAGTCGACATTTTGTCCTTCATGTGCTGTGTGGTTGATTTTTCACTGTCGGGCATAACCGCAGCAGCAACCTGTAAAGTGGATTAATATCATATAACAAGAGATGGGTATACATTATAGACTAACCTTGTCTGCAGTACCGCTGACATGCTCAGAGACCTTTTCGGTAGTAGTTTTGGTTGAATCAGGTGTAATCGCATGTTTGACATCAGTGGTTGCTTCAAACTTGTTAGAGAACTATTCAGATATATGGAAATCAATGCAAGCTCACTATCTTGACGGAGTGAATCAGACATGATGGAGTATTGAGAGTGTTAGTTGATTGACTAATGGAGATTTATTGACTTGGATATTTATCTGAGGTGATACTGAGATCGTCGATGAAGGGAGATGATGAAAGAATGAAGAATCAGAATGAAGGAATCCGTGGATTTTATAGGAGAGCATGAAAGTTGTGATACCGCTAACAATTAGGAAGGTCCGAGCTGGGCACTGATGAATGGCGTCATACCGTGATGATTGCTGACGCTGTAGCACCTTCCTTGTTAGCATTGGTTTTGTGTAACAAATAAAGTGGATCCCGGTTATAAGCGGCATTTGGCAAAGTAAGCACTTTACGTGAAATCATACGCTTAACATTACAGTAGAGTTGTCAGAAGCGTAGAACCGTCGATGTTATATAGATGAATGCATCTGATTTAAAATCAATCATCCGGAAATTCGTCAGTAATATTGCTTATATAGACGCCTTTCTCACTATCAAATCTTTTGAAATATCTTCCAAGAGTTATTTGATTAATGGCTAAAGGTTGAGTGTCTTGGACGATGGTTATGTTCTCTTGTGCTACATGTCGTGGAGTTAGATCTTCGGCGCTGCAGATCCTGTTAGCATTCAGATACAAGAAGGTGCATGGATTGGCTTACAAGACATCGTAAAACGGTTGATCAGCTCCACCTTCTAAATCATCCACACCCATTCGTCTTATCCAACTTTCACCTTGACTACACTTATCATGCCAAGCAACAATAACACCCTTATATCCATATCTAACATGTCTCAAAACCTGTCCAATTTTATATTTCACTCTTGACCCCTGACCTCTACGATGACCTCTAACACGATCTATTTCTTCATCTTGTTCTTTAATCTCTCTCCAACAAGCCATAATATTTGGAAACTTCATGCTATCCTTTAATACGTTTCCTAGCGTGATATAATCTTGTGGAAAATCTCTTTTCATATCATCTCCAAATGTGCCACGATCAAACACTGAAGCTAGGTCATTTCTTTCTACAGAATGATTTTCGCTAGTCGACAGGAATAGACATTCAATCCATTGTACAGCATAAAGCGCGGTGAATGGATGGATGACTTGTTTCCATGGAATGATTTTCCGCTCCCATTCACTATAGGAAGAGAGGAGGTTCTTGACAGTACGCTCAATTAATTTCTCAACCATGGCGGGTCGGATAGAATCTTCTATAGACTGTCCAGTCATATGAATAAGCCTGGAGAATCGTTCAGCATACATTGCATGTGACATCTCATTTGGTTCCCACGGATCAAACAAGAGATACTCTGAAATATCAGCTGTGCCGTCTGGCGATGGATCGACACAAATCAAGACATGTGTTGGGGTATTAGTAGGTGAGGCTCTAATTTGAAACCTGCGGGCCAAGCAACATACTATAACAGCTGATTGTAAAGGTAGATTCCCAGTGCCTTTATTCATTAAAGTGAATGAGATGAATGAATGGATAAGATTACGATAAGGTACGTCTTCTGGTATTTTCAGTCTCGGTTGTAAATGAGATATGATAGCACTCATTTTTTGTGAAATACTATAGTCCATAAAACCTTGATTTTGAGACAATATTTCATGAGCGATATCTACGAATGCAGATCGATAATATTGCGGTAGTCCAGCCTGTGAGGCACCGAGTGTAAGAAAGTCAATAGCTATAAATGTATCCTCCAACGAAAGGTTCGGGTTATCCCGGTTCAATAGTGATGAGAGAGTGGAAACTGCTAGTTTTTGGTGGATGAGGTGTAAGGTTTGGCTAGACCAATATTTACGAGCCAATACATCAGGTGCTTTATCATCAACATTGAATTGTCGATCAATTATGGGCCAAGCGTTGAATTTTCTGTCAGCAATGTGATTCATCTTGATGAAGCGATTATGCCCTCCATTAACGATTTCTTCAAAAAGAATCTCAGACTCTTTATCTTTCTTGACATGCTCTATGTACATTGTTCGCCATCCAGCGGGGTTAGTAGGAGTCAACCATTTGGAGTCTCCCAGCGACGTGAATTTAGTTGGGAAATTGGACTGGACTGGCCAGAACATGAAATGTTCCTCGTAATAATGACTCCATAATGATGAGGATTTTGATATCTGATAAAGCCGTGTACATGTTAATCCGAGACGTGTAGTTTGCTGGGGAGGCAGAAAACAGAAAACATTGTGCAAAAGTTCATCTGGTAGTGAGAGGAGCGAAGTTTGAAAGGACGGATACATTACTTGTTCCATTCTTGTATTCAGTTGCAAAGGAAAACCTAGGTAATTATACAGAGATCAAGACCTATCTACATATTGAGCAATGCTACATCATATCTTGGGTATAAGAAAAGGTAGTTTGGATGATAACCTAATGACGTCACGATGCTCGAAGGTCTATGGAAGAATCGTTCGCAGGGTTGATGGAGCATATTTCATGATTATTATATTTGTTATACAATAAACATCTACGACAAAACACATATGGTGGATCCTGTAATCTCATGACAATTATAAATGATCCAGGTCTCAACCAGTCCGAGCCCTTTTAAGGTTAATAACGTCATCCCTCATAAATGGTTTTCTCTCTTGACCTTTGGATTCATTTGTGTCCTTGATAGGATGATTTGTTGCTAACATATGCCATGTATCATATACGCCCGGTCGCCGATTCGGTAGCATGCTATATTGTAAGCTATATAAGCTTTTACGATGTATCGGAGGGACAAATCGACCAGTTAGAAGACATAGAAACACTCGTGGAGAGGTATAATGTTTGAGTATACGGTTTCCCAAACGAAAGTATTGTGCAAAAGCCTGAGAGAGTGGTAATGCAATGGACTATCGATATGATTAATTTGAAAGTCTATCAACTCTAGTGTAGATGGCTTACCTTTAATCTGAGTACAGCTGCATGTTTTCCATTGCTCTGTGAAATTTCAGAGTAAGAATTCATATCAGATTGAAGTTCAAAGCGAACACCAGCTATTCACATAATACTGTTAGTACAATAATCGTCAGGTTAACAGTGGAGATCATGTCTTACCTGGCAATCTCCGCGGGTCTTTCATTAACAACACGATAGGAAAAAGAGGAAAGTGATTTAAACATGTCAAGCATATATCTAACATCGCTTTGAAAAAGATGAGCCCAATTCGAGCGCTTGCAAAATAAGCGTAGTATACGCCGACTGTTGGTAGTAGAAATGTAAGTAAAGTAAATAAAATGGTTCCCAAAAGTAATTGATCCAAGTCATAATCGCATGAATCTATTCGATTGCGGAGAATATTTCTCTTTTTCCCTCTGAAAAGGTGAAACAACGATACAATAATGGTAAGTTGCCAATTATAGATGCGTGCAGAAGCAACATAAAAAGCATAAATATGTGCAGTCAATACAGATATAAAGTCTGATAGAAATGCTATCGCTAGACCAGCGCCGACAAAACTTGCTAGACCAACAGCTCGTATAATATATGGAAGAAATGGTTGTAATGACATGATACAAGTTCCCCAATAAAGTATCACCCACTTGAATAGTTCTCCAAGAAATCCTGCCAGTTCGTTGTTGAGTTTAAGACCAGCAGGAGACTCCATCAACCATTGCATTACACTCTCAAGGCCAACAATAAACCAATCCTGGACAATATAAGTGACATATTCGGCCACGAAATCAGCATTCTCTAATATGAAAGAACCAAATGCAACACCGATTATTATATCATTAGCAACAAGCCATAAACTATTATATAATCGGATATATTCAGCATGACTACTGGTAATACTACTCCAATCATTTCTTCGTTTACGAAATGTTAAATACTGTGCTGGCCAATAACAGAATTGTTGTAGTCTAATGTGGATTTGTTGCGCAGTTGCTGATATATCTTTTAATGATGTTGTACGTCCAGACCAAAATCGCCATTCCAATAACACTAACATAACTTCGCTAATTAAACGTAATATTGTTATCATTAAAATAAATAAGTGTGAAACGATTGGCCATTTATATTGCCAAAAGATATATTCTGCTCGTTCAATAGCATAATCAAAGACAGAATTTGCAGATTCAACCACTAGTTCTTGTACACTAAGTGCTCTTCTAGATCTTGGCCCTATCAAACCAATGTTCTTTTGCATTAACTCATTCACTTCATAAGATGAATTGATTTGGTGTACGATTTGTGTAAGAGCATTTTCCTTTTCTGTCCTTTCATGTCGTATTACCGTATGCGATTGCAATTTCTTCACCAATAACTTTTTTCTTTCTGCTTTTGCTTTTGCTTCAATCCTATCTTCGTCAAAGAAAGGGTCATATTCATCAACATGACCAGCATCATCCAAACTTATCGAAATTGGATCAAGTGACATATACTGCATCTGATGAGGATTTGGTCGATCGAATATGATAATTTGAAGCATCATATTTGGGCTATTTTGATATAAAATTGATGGTGGTTTCCCACTTTGACTGTTTGTAGCATGAAGATATGTATCACTATCGTTCTTCGTTATTTGGGTATTCAAAGTACCAAGAACTTGTAAATTCATAGAATCACCACAATCTTTCAATAAATGATCGAGAGAATGTTTCGGGTTCTGAAATATTGTTCCCACTTGCATGGAATTCTCAGCGTTACGAAGAGTGACCCCTTGTAATACTCCAACCACGGTAGTATCATGATTTGAGTTTCTCCATCCAATAAGGATTCCTTGACCAGCTATTTTTGTAACATCTGATGGCCAAAAGATCCGTACAAGATCACTATCCATGACCGTAATTGTATAGCAGTATCTGCATGACTAACAAGACCCTCTTCTTTTGAGTTGTTCTCTCGCCGATATTCCTCCTTGTTGTGGTCGTTTTGATATCTCCCGATTCGCAATCCTTTCAAATGGTATTATAATCGCTAGAAATAATACTGATAATCCCGCGAACCCCTTTATCACTCGTATCCACACTCCGTAATCCCAAGCAAATACTGCTAGTTCGTATAACCGATTGACAAGATCCCAACGAGCAGTTATATAACCGGCAATGAATATACTGAGAGTGACGACGGAAAATGGGTGCATCGATTTCTCCAATCATAGCCGGTATATTTCGGTTGGTATTATTGGTGACATTTCAACTGCAAAGTCATTCTAAAAGTAGTTTATGGATAACTTATATCGGCCACATCCATATAAGAATATGTAAGCTGCGGTCTTTCAAAAAGATTCAAAGGTTATAAACACCATGACACGTGGAAATTTGACTTTGTAGATCATCAGTTTGCCAAGACTCGTTAAGAAAGAAGACACGGAAGTTTGTCTTTTAGCCCTATGCAGAGCTGACGAGCTCATAGATATGAGTAGTAGATCCGGGAGTCGTGTCGGTAGTACACGAATATGTGAATTCTACCAACAAGGACGTTGCAAATATGGAGGTAAATCGATGATTTATAATCAAAAGGTAGACGACATGTTTGGTGTTGATAACATCACATAGATACGTGTAGGAATGAGCATCCCGGTGCGGGTAGATCAAATTCAAACGTCAACAGATTTTCTTCTTTATCAGGACAAGATGCAAATCGAGCTCGATCTACGGATAAAGGCAATAATGCTCAAAATTTGCCGTATGCCTTTTAATCTTGATGTGAACGATTGCGTGCTCATCGTAATTTAGATATCATCTAAATAAGGAGGTAATGATACTGGATCTCAAAGATGAACGACCCCAATGGCCACTATCGGCATATGCTCCAGGGAAAGATGCCCCCCGACAGTTGTTCGGTGGTTTTCCGATCGAGCAAAGTTTCGAGGAAATGCGAATCATGTTCTATTTAGCACAAGCGAACGGTAATACACAACCTGCCGTAAGTTGAAATATATCCAAGAGTGTTCGACTGATTGATAAAAATAAATAGATTCAAGCTGAAGAGCAATATCTGCAACAAATTAACGGTCAGATCGAAAAGATTCTCCAAGATCCCGATGGTGCTATTCAATATATACTGGATGGTGAGAAAGAACACCCTAATCGAAGAGAATTAGTAAATGCTGTTAATTCAAGCCATAATGGAATCACATTATCAGATCCATTCAATCAATCAAGGACTAATTCGTCGACTTTTGGTCAACCTTCTGTCATGAACCCGTTACAACAAGCTAGTAACCTTTTACAAGTACCTAATGCATTGAATACCCAGAATCGATTCTCGTCTTTTGGTGCACCTTCACCACTAAGTCAGCCACTCAATAACTCCAATACAGCGTTTGGATCAGCTTCACGTCTTGCATCCAATGCAACTTTTGGACAAGCTTCACAACTCGGATCTGCTTCAATTTCGGGTCAATCTGGTCAGTCCATATCGACTTCACCGTTTGGTCAAGCTACAAGACTTGCTTCGACATCTGGATTTGGTCAGCCTTCAAGTCTTGGAGCCAACAGTCCATTCACAACTAACTCTACTGCCAATCCTTTTTCGAATCAGCAATCACAAGCTAATTTTTCCCTAAGTAGTGCATCTCCTTTTGCTGTAAGCAATAATAATGATATTAATAATAGAACCAACGATCAACCCACTTCGACATTTGGTCAACCTGGATTCGGACAGCAGTCAACAAATCCAGTATCATCATTTTCTGGATCTAACCCCAACGTGAATCAAATTTCTCCGTTTGCTCAAAACACCCAATCAAATTCGAACAATGCCATACAATCTCTTCATACATCATTCGATCAAAATAGACAAAGTCAATCAATTTCACCATTCCAAGCCAATAATGATAATAACATGATGACCCCTTTAAGTCATGCGCATCCGTCAGCTCTATCGCAAACTAACGAGTCAACTGCTACACCTGCGCTGTCAGATTATGCTGGTCATAGAAATGGACAATTACAGACCTGGAAAGGCAGATCCGTGACTAACATTGAAGGAAATAATTATTACCACAAGACGGGTAATAATACAGGTTCATCTAAAGACCTTGAAAGGATATGGTTTCCGGACGGGCCACCTGTAAATAATTCATATGCAATTGAGAGTGGGGAAGCATATGCGAAATATGGTGCTGATTTAGAGCAACAATATAGAACATGTGCACAACACGGTAGATTTACCGATGGAATACCTATATTAGCTCCTCAAAGAGCATGGACAAGATTTGATCTGTAATTATATGACGTGGAGTTTGTATTGCATAGCGTACTGTATTATCATTATATACAACATAATAAATATTTGTGAAGTGATGTGAAGATTTCTATTCATCCCGCATTACAATGTATTTTTTAAAGCTTCAGAACTCAACTAAACTTCTATTCTTGACACTTCTACGATCAGGATCACTCTTGATTGATGCTGAAGGGGCGATTCATCTTGCGCTCCTGTATCAAAAAGACGCCATCATGGTTGATTAGACGAGTGAACTACTCGACAGCAAAAGCCACGACTAGAAATGTAATATTTTCTGGAATACAACCAACGGGGGATGTTCATATTGGCAACTACTTGGGTGCTCTCAAGCATTGGGTCCGTCTACAAAATGACGCTACCCCTGATACGAGACTACTTTATTCTGTTGTAGATTTACATGCTTTGACATCTTCTATCAATGCGGTGACATTACAATCACAAAGATTGAAGACTTACATGATCTTACTTGCCATTGGCTTAGATCCAGATCGATCAACAATATTTTTCCAATCAGCCGTGCGTGAATGATTATATCCTGGTACATGACCGTCCGATATTGATAATGAATAGGTGCCACAACATTCGGAACTCATGTGGATATTAAGTTGCCAGGCTCCCTTGGGTAGATTATCAAACATGACTCAATGGAGGGTAATCATTCACCTGCACGAGTTACTTCTACATTGTACTTATATAATATATATTTAGGTAAAATCAGGCTTGAGTGGAAACGCAAATATGAATCAAGTCGAATCATCCGATAAAGATCTTCAACTTGGATTACTATCGTATCCAGTCCTCCAAGCTGCTGATATCCTCGTACATCGTTCTACGCATGTTCCAGTAGGTTATGATCAAGCACAACATTTGGAATTCGCAAGAAGATGTGCTATCAAATTCAATGGCAAACATGGTGAGGTTTTGAATATTCCACAAGTACTCATAGGTATCATTTGTCATATATGAATTTTATGTCCAAAAGCGTGATTATCTAACAAGTTGTAGCACCCGGTCAACGAATATTATCGTTAACAGATTCAACAAAGAAAATGTCCAAATCAAATATAAACTCAAAATCACGTATCAATCTGATTGATTCTGAAGAGGTAATAAGGACGAAGATTGGTTCTGCACTGACAGATTCGACTAATAGTGTGTCCTATGATGCAATCAATCGACCTGGAATCGCCAATTTGATAGAAATTGCCTATCTATTACAGAATCAACAGGATGAAACTACTTTGGAAGACTTTGCTGATCAATATAAGGGTCTTACTCTATCTATATTCAAGCAACATATCTCAGATGTTGTTGCTACTAGTTTACAACCAATTCGTGAGAGATATGAGGAGTTGGATCGTCTCGGCACGAGGTATATAGACGATATCGCTGCAAAAGGAGCTGCAAAGGCAATTATATCTGCTGAAGAGACTATGGTGGATGTAAGAAGGAAGATTGGCCTTGCTTGATGTTCTTGTTGTAAATACTTGCATTAGTATCATGTCTTATTATGCCAGGCTTAGAAACAAAGGATGTATACCACAGTCTCTAATAAAAGCGAGAATATAGAGAGAAGTGAAGTTGACATGTTCCCCACATCTTCACACATTTGTTTGTTTTCTTATACACTGTCTATGAACGGGCTGTAATCTACATAGTATCATATGAATGTAATAGTCCTCTTGGATGCCTATTCTTTGTTTCAATGCCATCTTCTCCAATCCACCCTCCAAATCGTTCACAAACTGATCCACCAGATTCAATAACGAATAGTCAATCTCAATCTAAACAATCACTACAATCCTCCCAATCAATCCTAAGTACTCTCACATATCCAGTTTCATATACAGTCTCGGGACTTTTACGACGTTTGTCACTCGATGAGCCTCCAACAGCACTTGGTAAAGCCTTGAGCGCAAATTATAACGGATCAGTGACAGAAGCAACAAGTTCAACTAGTTCAAGATCTATATCTGGATCATCAATCTTTCCATCTTCGGGATCGTCAATCTTTTCATCTTTAGGAAACAAGACTCTTTCATCTGATAAATCTACGACACAAGGACATGTATCACCCTTTCAACCGCCTCCATTAACACCATTAACTCTACTTTATTCAAAACATGACACCTTCAAGCAACAATATACACGAGATGTAGATGTCGAAGAGGAGGACATACATGACAAGACACATAGAATATTGAAAGAAGCTCTCGCTGAAGAAATCAGACTCTTATTACCTCCAAGACTACAACTGGTCGATTCATGGAAATCGATATATAGTTTAGAAAGAGACGGGACTAGTCTGACAAGATTATATCATTTATGCGATGCATATCGCGGTAAAAGAGGTGGGTTCATAATTGCTATCAAAGACACCAAAGGCGCAGTAAGTTATCCTAACTATATCATCGTCTTGCAAAGATGTCATTATATTTACTTTTTTTGAAAGATTTTTGGAAGTTACGTCTCCGATGCACCAAGACCATCACCTCATTATTACGGCACGGGAGAATGTTTTCTCTGGCGATTCTTTCATCTCCCTCTCATGCCTTGTTTATCGAATCTTCCTCCACGACCTAGTGAAGACACGACGAATCTCGTCAGAGTAACTACTGTCGGAGCGTTATCTCCTAAACATGACAAAGGAGAAGAAGATTTGATAGATTTTGATAATGATAGTAGTAACAATAACGATTTTGGAGACTATCAAGATGCAGAACTAACTTTACCTAAACCAAGTCCTGACCATAATATCACTACTACTAATACTACTAATAATACATCTAATCATCAGCTTTCTACCTTGCGATTCAAGGCTTTTCCATATACAGGTGACAATGACTTTTTCATATACTGCACTCCTGAATATTTATCAATCGGGGGTGGAAATGGCAAATACGGACTTTGGCTAGATGATTCATTGGCAAAGGGCGTCAGTGAGGAATGTATCACTTTTGCTAACGAACCGCTTTGTGGAGATTCGTCATTGGTAAAGCAGGGAATAGGAGGGACAAGATTTGATGTTTTAGGTCTTGAAGTTTGGTTTGTTGGATCGTGATTGAATTAAGCTGTAATCTTGGACCAAATAAACAGATCATTGGTCAGGATTCGTTTTGAGATCGAAAAATCTCGGTTATAAGACGACTGTGATTCAGCGTTGTCTAATTACCGTTCCAGGCGGACGTGTTGTTTCCTGTAATGATAGGATCTAATATCCGCGCAAAGTAGAACAATGTCGCAGCTTTGACGTCATTTACGACAGTATAGAGATGATCAGCTAGACTTTCAATTCAGACAGACACACTTCAGCCAAAATTATCCGCCAGTCGATGTCATATTAACATATGATAAGATATGATCTCTAATTAGGGAATATTGAGAGGAGTAAAAACTGAATCAAGTCTATCACCAAAGTCAAACCAGCCATGTCTTATAACAACACTACAAGAGGAGATGGACCTTTGTACCAAATGAATGAATGGATGATTGTTTGAATGTATATATTGAATATCAATTACTAGGTATCATTCCCAATGTCTACATATTTATTCATGTATTTATTCTTCGTTTTATATTTTATCTATATACAAAAAATCATACCATCATTCTTTATATCAATCATCTAGCATAGCGCCATCCATTCATAATTATTCATTCGTAACCCATTCATTCATTCAACATATCTATTTCATTTCATTCCATCACATAACATCATTATTCCCTCCATCGCATGCAATATCAATTCATCATAACCCCTCTGTTACAAACATGTATTTCCACACATCCTCACTGCTGCCCATGCCTATATTTATCAGAAATACATCCGTCCAACTCGATCGTTTCCGGCGCCAAAGCGTCTTGTTCGGGATAAAGGAGCAACAAGTCTTCGAGAAAGGATATAGAAGGGGATAGCATACCGTTGTCGTTACTAGCAACACTTTCACCATTAGTGTTGGTAGTGACGTTATCGGTGTTAACCAGCTCATCGACGATATGGTCGTTTTCAGTGGTAGCATTGATGTCGTGAGAGGGAGTGGTAAAGACTGTATTTGGTAGAGTGTTAGTAAAGTATTGCCAAAAGGGATGGGATGGAGACTTACGGTTTTTTTTGTTGTTGTTCATCTCCTTCTCGGCGATAATGGAAGATTGTGCATTCAGAGGTGTGGCTCCATTTTGCACGATAGAAGTGTATTCAGGATGGAAAAGTTGAGATGGAGAAATGGTGTTTGTCAAAGTATCATTGTCATTAGTAATGTTGTTTGATTCCATTTGCTGAACAGTAGGGGTATCAATATTGTTATTATGACTGTTAGTCGTGGTATTGTTTCCTTGATTATATGGCTTGAATTCAGGTGTACATGGCGTTTGAAGAAGATGAGATGGATTATTTTGATGAGAAACGGTTGAGTTTGTTGCAAGAACAGCATTAAGAAATAATGGTATTGCAGGTTGCTGTTGTTGTTGTTGTTGACCACAAATCACGATTTGATTATACCAAGATTCATATTGAACTGGTGAAGGTAAAAACATTTTCAAAACATTTGTAATGGGAGTTGTATTTGTCGAAAAGTTGTTCATGTTTGGTGAATGAATTGATGGTGATGATGTCAATATAGTATTAATCTCTTTATCAGAATCATCAGTAGTGGAATTCATGGTTGAATTATGTAATCCATATTGTACATTCAATCCAGGAAGGGTTGGAAAGGCAGAACTGGCCATTGAAGTCGATGACGAATGTGCTTCATCGGAATTCTGCATAGGGTTATTTCCCACAGTCAGAGTATCATTGACAGTGTTGCCGGAAAGGTTGTAGATATCATAATTATTAAAGTCGAGACTTGGAAAAACATTGTAATTGGTTACGACGCCGTTGATATGATCATAGTATGGTAGATTGTTATCTTCGAATGAATCAGCGGCGGATTGTTGATCCGTCAGAGCATTAGATGCAGAAGCAGTTGTGTCATTGTAGTTATGGTTGTTATGGTTGTTGTTATTATCGTTATTATTGCGGATACGATTGCTGATCGAAACGGGTCGTCTTACAACCCGGTTTGATGAATGAATTGTATTTGATGAGGATGGATTTGTTACTCTGACGGGGGCAAGCTCATCTTCAGCCTCGTATTCAGATCCAGTATCATGTTCCTCATAACTATAACGACGTCGAATACGTTTATTACGAGTAGAATGATTGACCGATGTAGCGCCGTTGTTACCATTACCAACATCACCATTGTCAGTATTGTTTCGTTTACGTTTGGTCATTTTTCTTCCATCGCTTCTGGAATTAGTCTGTAACCAGGGATTGGCACTGCCAGGTATAACAAGCCATTTGAACTCATCTTCAGTAAGTTGTAAATCTGCAGCAGAGTACTTTGAATCGATTGTTCTTTCACCCAAGACATGATCTTTATTGACAAGTTCGGTATTTTTAGTCAAGATACCTTCACGAGAGTTGATTATAGTGATTTTAACATCAGTTCCACGTTTTTTATGGAGGTTCGCATCGGCACGTAGAAGATCGCGGCGGATTGTACGGTTTCCCTCTGGAGAAACGGGTTGCTGAAGGATCCATTTGTGTACGGCAAGGATAGAAAAACGTGCTTTTTCAGATAATCTGGGTGTCAAAGCAGCGCTGATTTGATCCAATTCCGCGTCAAGAGCATCAGTGGTAGAAGCAGGAGAGGGAGAGGGAGATTGAGATACAAGTAGAGAATTATAGACGTGAGGAGATGTATCGTCCGCAATTGCGGAGTCAAACATGTCCATTGTCGCAATTCTCAGGACAAGAATCGGAAAATGTTATAAACCAGGAAAAGGGAAACGATTTTTATAGGAGAATGAAGAGATGATTGCAATTGGATATGAGTATAGATTTGGGGAGATATCGAAAGAGAAGAAGATTTACGTGAGATGGGAAGAAGAAGAGTATTTTAACATTTCGTGAAGAAGAAAGGAACACCTTCATAATCACGGATTGTTTGCTGTGAAGTGAATGCATTGACAAGATGCGTAGACGTCTCACATAAAGAGATGGTGATGTGAATATATGCTCGAACAAAGATCTCCTGCTTCCCGTGACTACTTACCAACATGGCTGTGTTGACAATCATGATGTCAAAAGTCAAAGTTATGCATACAAATGTCTGGTTATCATTGAATATGGCACATACAGAAAGAAAAGATGATATGTCTGGTGGGAGAAACCATAAAGAGTAGATGAAGTCCCGCATTCGGAAAGGATATCAGAAATAATGCGAGTATAAAGAAACCATGAATCTGAAACAAATAAAAGCTTTCCTTTCTTGAACAAAGAATTCCTGAACGTTCAAGGTTAAAGACGAGAGTAAAGGAAAGAAACGATGAAGTGAAAACACTACAAATTTAAAGTTTAAGAAATTACCGCTTTCGGACATGCCATTTTGATTGTCCGATACTGCATTCCTGCCTGATGGAAGAGAAGCGACGCTTGAATGGGTAGGGTATTTGTAAACAACAAAGCAAAATCATTCCATATTCCAGTATAGAGAGGTGGGTCATCAGATGTTGTGAGTGATGCACAGAGTTTACCTTGATACAAACTTCGTCTCCAAAATAGATCTTAGCAAGTCATTCTCATAAACCCAGATCGAATCGTTAGTTTGCCTATGTTTGGTCTTTGAACTTCATCGATTAATGTAATGACTGGAATGATTTAATAATATTTTATACAGTCTACACCATCAGAGTTATGTATTATTATGGTAATCTTTATGGCAGGGCTGGGTAAATCTGTACCAAGATATTATAACAGGGCGGAGTTTCGGCTATGGGATCGTTATCAAAAATAGCCCGAAAAGCTTCCGTTTTTAGATCTGTCATCGTCATATTTTATATCTTTTTGACTATATTGTATGGAATGGCTTTTTGATGGTATTGCGTAAAGTGATTCATGTGCTCAGATACCGATGCAGAGAAGAGCCAATAATAACTTTTGCCCGTCCGTTTTGTCGACTCTGGATAAAGTAGCACAAGAGTTTTTCCAATTAATTTCGATCGCAATACTGCCAAAATGGCATATAACAACAACTATTACAATTATGAGCGAAAACCGATAGCTACTACCTCGTCGACGTCAACATCAAATGCAACGTATCGCGACCCATCTAAAAGTCCCCAGTTTGCATCACCAGCTCCTCAACGGTACGTCCATCTCAGGAATTTAAAATGCGCCCAGGTGTTCAACTAATAAATATATTGGATTAGAATCGTTCCTACAATGTCAAGTCAGATCGCTTCGGGTCTAGCAGGTCTATCTCTGGATAATCGACAATCTATAATGACGGTATCATCATCAACCTCATCAAATAATCAATCACAAACTCAGCTTGGAAATGATTTTGTCTTTCCTAAAATGAATAATCCTCCACCGAATGTTCCATCTAGTGATGAAGATTTTGAAATAACTTTGGAGAAATGTCGAGATGAAGTGTTGGCATCTGATGATCCAGAAATGCAATTAAGATGGGCAACAGATGCATTAAGACAAATAGAAATCAATACAGGTCATCGCATCAGATTGAGAGAATTAGATCAAAAGAGATGGGAGTTTGATAATGCTTATTGGGCAGGAAGACCTGATCGAGTTGATCCAAACCCTCCTAGAGATAGATATCCTACTCCGACACCAGAATCGACATTAAGAAATGATGCCACGTCAATCGTAACGTTTCTGGCAGAACAAAACCATCCAAGAGCAGAATTTATGAAAGGAATGTGGTATGAATTTGGGAGATTCGGATACGCAGAAGATAAAAAAGAAGCATTTCGATGCTATTCAAGAGCAGCAGATAAAGGACATGCAAGATCAAGATATCGAATAGGATTACTTTATGAATCTGCAAACGATATGAAGAAAGCATTGGAACATTATTATAAAGGCGTAGAAGCCGTAGATGCTGCATGCTTATATCGTTTAGGAATGATGACATTATGGGGTGAGCATGGACAAACACAAGATTATAGCCGTGGTGTAGATTTGATAAGAAGGGCCTCGACCGTAGCTGATGAAAATGCCGCTCAAGGTGCATATATTTATGGGATGTTATTGGCAAGAGAATTACCACAAATACAATTACCAGAAGGTATATTACCATTTGATGAAAGAGCAGCTAGGATAGAAATTGAAAAGGCTGCATATATGAAATTTGCAAAAGCTCAAGTTAGAATGGGAAGTGCATATGAACTGGGAAATTTAGGTTGTGAATTTAACCCGTCATATTCTATACATTATTATGGTTTAGCAGCCCAACAAGGTGAAGTCGAAGCTGAAATGGGTATAAGTAAATGGTTCCTCGTAGGATATGAAGGACATTTCAAGAAAAATGAAGCTGCGTCTTTTCATTTTGCTGAAAGAGCAGCTTTTGCTGGTTTAGCTAACGCAGAATTTGGTATGGGATATTTTAATGAATTAGGCATGTATGTTCAACAAGATATTGAAAAGGCTATGTTATGGTATAGAAGGTCTGCTGCCAAAGGTAACACCGATGCAAAAGGTCGTATAAGTGGTCTTGAACATGAACAAGTTTTATCACCACAAGACCATAAATCTAATATTATAAGATTAAAGACTACATATGGTAATAGACCTGAAAGATTTACTCAACAAAGACAGTCACAAAGTGGTAGTCCCAGACAAAACTCTTTGAACAACAGTAACAACAACAATAATAATAATGTACCATATCCCTTTGACGATGGTCCACCTATATTACCACCTCTTGGCGATCGTCCGCCGAATCAATCTAATTATTCTTATAACAGTACTAATAATAATCCATCATCGAATACAGCTTCTGGTCGTACATATCCGGATGGTAGACAAAGATTTCATTCTACAAGTTCACCTGCACAAAACCTTAGACCAAGCAGCTATAATACCACTTCTTATAATAACAATGACAATATCAACAATGATCCACAAAGAATATCATTGGGAGGAGTAGGAGGTCCAGGTAGACGTGTAGTATCGTCACCAAATGCTTCAATCCCAACTCTTGGACGCAAACCATTAATTTCAAATAATAGTAATAATGATTCTATTAACAGTGGTCGCCCAAGACCATATGCACAAACTTTGAACGATCCTGGATATCCACCTAGAAGCTCAAGCACTCAAGATTCAACGTCAGCACAAATTAACGATAATAATGGTAACAACGCTGGCCCACGAAAACCTGTCAAACAGTTATCAAAACCTGGACCAAAAACATTTGAAGAAATGGGTTATCCTGCAACAAAACAAGCGGACGAATGCGTAAGTTTCTCTCCGTCTCATAAAGATGAATATAGACTGATATATTGGTTATAGGTTATGATGTGAACTATATTTTATTCTTATTGGTTTTTAGATTATCAGCATAGCGATTCTTTTCAATCATGCTTTTGGATTTTGTTTTTTCTGCATATATTATTTATCATACAATATTACGTTATTTTGGATATATCACATTTTAATCTATTATATACTACAATATTTACAAGTCCTTCAAGTATCATCAATCATTCATTTTCAGGAGTAATATCTGTTATAATATCGACACTTTCGTTACTGTCTTTTTCACTATGACCATTTTCATGTTCGTTATTTTGGTTGTTGTCAACTTTCTTCTCCGTCTCATCAGGAATAGTCTCATCTTTATTATTGTCGTCATCTTCTTTCAAACTTCCTCCTTTTCGTATCGGCATAATCTCCATCATTGCTTTTCCCCAATCTCCTTTTTGAAGATATTTCAGCATAATCTCTACTACATGATTAGTAGCCAATACTTTTCTACTCTGCATATTCAAATATTCCCCTATCGGTAATCGAGCAGTTTTTATTCCTAATTGAGTTGCTCTTTTGTAACAGATTCCCTTTTCACGGTTTTTATCAACTAATCCACCTATTATATATGTACTATAAGGACGTAAATGGGTTAAAGTATGAGGTGATTCTGCAGACAGATATATAACTTCTCCCTCTTTGTCATTTTCATCTTCATTCGAAGGTAAATTAGAGAATGCGCCCGTCAATTTATGATTGTCTCCCCTCATCCAAGTCTTTGATTGTGTAATCATATCTAACAAACCACCAGATTCAGACTCTATCTCTTTATCATTAAAGGAAGAAGTCTGTATAGGAGAAGAGTTCTTTTCCGGTCCGTAATAGAACGGCTTCCAATTCGTAAAATCCGCTTTCAAAACACTATCGAACCGCTCTCGAAGTTTTCCCGAAAAATTACTTATGGCTACGTAGCCTCTATGACTCGCTCGTCGGTTTTCTCCATACGAGCGCGTGATTTGTGAAGATAGGGATGTCCGTTCGTTGTCGCGCATCAGAGAATCGAACGCACAATCTATGATGAACGTTATGGGCAACTGGTCTGATATGTGATGGTGAGCATGCCGTTGTGTATTATCTTCGGAAGTGTTGGGAGTATTTGAAGAAGTTTCTAATGCTTTTGCTGCTCGTCGAGCTTTTTTGGCTTGGTTTTTCTCTTTTCGTATGATTGTTCTTTCGGCGCGGGACGCTTCCCATTCTTGTTGACGTCGGAGTCTCTTTTGTTGGTTCTTTGATATAGGATTGGTCGGTATGGTGTCTATGTTGTTGCTGTTGGACTCGACATTTGTTGTTTTGATAGCATCTTGCTGATCAAGAACAGATTCGTCATTTATTACTTGTTGAGATACGTCGTTCGAGGCGGTTGTATCATTCAAGGCGGGAACTTCTACACCATCAGACTCGTGTGTCAATTTTTGAATCTTTTGCGGTCGATCATCGTCCATAGTTGCACTTGAATATATATCTCTATAACCTTTTGTAAAGTGAAGTTTCATATATATTTTTTGACTGACTGATTTACCCCGTATATTATTGAGTCATTTCCTTTTTCGACATGACTCGTCAATTACATGATATCTATCTGCATGGACATTCGCGATTGAAGATTAGTATCAATCATATAGGAAGCGATTCATAATGGGTCAGGATATGCCCCCAGTGGGCGGTTATGAACCCATACAATATCGTAGAAATATACCAGCTAGAGGTTTCAGACCAGCTTATTATTTATTAGCTGTAGGGCTCATTTCTACATATGGAATGTATTGGACGGGAAGAGGTATACGAGAACACAAGTACGTTCACACCTATCATTACATACGTTCACCATGCTCTGTTCATTCATCAAAGAAGACGTACTGGTCAAAAGATGTATAAATCAAGTCTAATTCTTTCATTTTTTTATAGCGAACTTGGTCGAGAGAAAATGTGGTCAAGAATACATTTAATACCTGTAATGCAAGCAGAAGAAGATAGAGATCAAGTCAGAAGAATGTTGGCTGATAAAGCACGAGAAAGAGAATTACTTGGTGGAGAATTAAAAACATATTGGGGTGACAGGTAAATTATATTAATATCAAGTATTAATTGAATCCATCCTAATATCTTCATACAGATTTGTGAGACCTACACTTGCAGTAACACCGGCTGAAGTAACAAAATAATGCATAATCCTTTGTAGAATAATCAAACAATAACAATCACGATAACAATAATGAACGAGTTATGACATACATATATAAATATTATTAGGTGAAAACAAGCGATGATCCGCTCTTCAATACCATATACGCATACACCGGACAAGATTTTTACGATTAGGGGGCAAAAGTACAGATGTAACTGTGCCTTTTTTTCTTCAAACAAAAGTGACACAAATTTCGTTTTCAATATTCTCACACTAGTTGTAGTCTATGGCTTTGCATGTCTTTATTACAAATACTTGTACCCACAATTATTAGTCACATGCATTATAACTTAGCGATATCTTGCATAAAGTCACTAGGCTAAATACGGTTTGATTGCAGCAGGACTGGTCATGTTGCTATCAAGTAGAATATTGATGATATTCATCCTGTTATGTGTCATTGTCAAGGGATTCTGTTTCATAATATATCGTTGGTAATATGTAACGGCATATATCAAACATCATAACATGGCCGCTGTGCCGCTCAGACGGATTTTATGTGATACTGTAAGTCGTACTGTATGTATTTGTAAATATGGATACGCAGGGGGGGTCAATTCAACTTCCCTGCATGAGAATAAAGTGACCGAAAGTATAATTTCAGTGAACACGTTCCTCCACTTGATCGAACACGCGAGGATTTGAATCATCAATCTGCACTTGCTACTGTCTTGCAATAGCTGATAATATGGTATCTAATATTGATCTTTTTTCAATCTCAACTCTCCTCCCTACCAGACATGTCGCATTATGACGGCTTTTATCATTGGAATGAAGACAAAGAACTTATTATATGGATCCCGACCTCCTTTATTGCAACGATTTGTCATTCACGCACATCCCGTTTTGGAAAAAGTTTGTTTTACTCCGAAATGCTGCTGCTTTTTCCAGAAGAAGCAAACCATCCCATCCGCTTCGTCCGTTCTCCCAGCTGCAGTATCATATGAAACCATGACCCTTCTCGTCACCTTTTCCGCAGCTTTTATATTTAGAGAGTATGCGATCTTCATGTCAAGTAAAAGTAAGCTATTTTTTCATGCATGTCTTTTGAATTCTAGGGGGCTATTCTCTTTTATCTATCGACGTTGTACCATCCTACTTATAGAGCTTCATATTTCTTTCCATTCGTAGCGTTTCATCCATTTCAGTATATCTCTTCGTTTCATCCGAGTGTTGTATAGACGTTTACTTGTCACTCTTTCTTCTTCTACACACAATCAATCATGGCAGTCCATGCCACTTCCGAACATGCCTATGGTGGTCTTGGACCTACTATGCTTGTTGGTGGATGGACAATGTGTGCTATAGGTGTATGTTTGGTATTACTCCGATTATATGCCGCTACACGTAAAACAGACTGTGTAAGATGGGATTTAATCTGGATTGCAAATTGTTTGGTATGGTGTGTCGCTTCACAGACTGCCTATGGTCTTTCAAATATTTATGGACTTGGAAATCACATTGAGAATCTAGCGTGGGATGATGTATTTAATGTATTGAAATGGGGTTATGTGGCTTTATTTCTTGGAATACCTGCTACATTCTTTGCTAAATTTTCTATCATGGCTTTACTTATACAAGTACAAGGGCCTAATGCTCGTAAAAGATGTTATTTCTTATATTTTCTTGGTGCACTTCTTGCTATAACTGGGATTGCTCAAGTGATTATAACGGCAACAAAATGTACTCCTACTGCTAAATTGTATATGGTATTATTACCAGGTAAATGTCCCAGAGAAGCATTATCCATTCGATTTGCTTATTGGCAAGGATGTAAGAGTTTTATTACCTTGTATATCATACATATAACATGGACTAATCTTTTCATAGCTCTCAATGCGGCTGTTGACATGCTCCTGTCCCTTTATCCGATTACTATCGTATGGAAGTTACAAACAAGTAGAAAAACAAAGATTGGCTTCTGTTTGTTAATGGCTGGTGGCATTGTGCCATCCGTTGCACTGGTTGTACGAGCCATTTTGACAAGGAACCTTGCTAAATCTACGGATATTACTTGTAAGTTCTTTATCCGTTTGCTAGTACATTCTTTATTCCATGTAACTAATACATGATTTGAACAGATGACTTTTCAAAATTCATGATGGCTGCAAGTATTGAATTATGGTCATTAATCATACTAAGTTCAATACCGCCCTTGCGATTATTATTTTTATCCATGTACAAAAAAACAAAGGCTGTCTGTTTAAGAAATCGACCACAATTACGATCAAGTCCAACCATCACAGAAGATGGGTTCAAGACAGATCCAAGTACGAACAAGAGTAATAACGATCAAGAACTTTCAGAAAAATCTCCACAATTTCACACAGGACATACCTTTTTAGATGTTGATGATGAAGAACTTTCAAGAATGGAAAGAGGAATTGTGGTTCAAAGGACTGTCAATGTTATTTGTTCGAATCAACAAACAAGAGGAGCACCATTTGTTCGTGAACGTTTATGATCTAATTTTTTTCATTATCTAGTTCATTAATGTATTACTACAATCCTTCATTTTAATCACTCCTTTTTATTAATATAATAAAGAGCGAAACAAGAAAAAAGTTATCTTTTATTCATTCATTATATGCAATAAACATAATTGTAACACATTGCTTATATACAACCACTTTTTAATCATTCTTATCGTGATCTTAACCAGAACTCGATTCATCATCAGTCAAGTTATCGAGCAATGATATACTCAATACAATCACTACCAATGCAATAGTAACTAATATTAATAAAGCAAACCCAAACCAACCCAGAACCATTGCTGAACTACCGACACCACTTCTTACACCGCCATTTCCTATATCTTGTGATACTTGAGCACCAGCTACACTAGCTGTATGTTGCCATAATACAGATACTAGAACAAATACACTAGCTATAAAAGCCAAGGCTAAAGCGATTTGAGCAGCGAACCGTTTTGGGAAAGCTTTTACATCTATCGGCCGACCATTTGCATCTGTTTCTTCATGCCAACCTGGGAAAGACGCCAGTACAATAAATGTAAAAAAGGCCAATACTATCGCTACAATTCTGTTCGATATACATTAGTACCTGATCGATATCACGGTATGATAAATGCATGGAAAAAGAAGTTACAACCTACATCAGATAAGGAAATACAACGTCGTTTTTGAATTTATTCGCTATCCATATCAAGTTCATTGGATCTTGATCAATACTTAATTGGTTTGCTAATAATGTTGCGTTATTTCCACACAAAAAATTGGATCCATCTGGTGTTATGCATATTCCAAAATATCCTACTCTTACTTCCAACATTGCTCTACCTACTATACTTGCCAAAGCAGCCGTCACAGCAGGATTAACTTGAGCTGAATTGAACACTGGGTTTAATGTATGATAGTAGAAATCTATCAGAAATATATTTGGCATTTGTGGTGAAGAAGATGAACATCCTGCTAATAGTAATGCTGTATCATTGTTATGAATCAGCATTGGCTCAAGTAAACGTGATGGATAAATGTACTTACATAAAAGTACTATCGCTATGGCTATTATTATCATTAACAATTGATTAAGTCCGAGAAAGGGTATAAATCTTTGTATTCGTACGGCGAAGCGTACTGTCGATGTGCTTGAAGTACTACTAGCCATTTTAACGTTGCTGTAGATTTAGATGTATGGTGACAGATCACCGCCGAAGCGGGATAGTGTATCGACGGGGGTAATGATATCAGACTATGATATATCCAAAATCTTGACCGTTATGACCTTATCTGAAGAACGCTACGTTGAGAATATGTTTGATGGAGAACGTCTTTATATTTGTTCGAATATGGTGGATAGATGGTGGATATATTCTTGGATATATGCTATTAGACGCTGTTAATAGATGTTGATGGGCTACTGTGATAAATGTGGTTGGAATACTCATGCTATATTTGAGCCATGGGTTTAATCTTTTCTCGGTCCGAAAGTTGACACATGTAAACATTCTGACCTGGCAACCAATCAATTATCCCTCAAAAATTGTTTTACTCATCACGTGCGCACGAATGAAATCAAAGCATAAATTTTTTAGGGTTGCCCTTTTTTAGTATCCAATCGTTCTTGACTAGCAATTAACAGATAGGAGTAATCACCACAAGCATATATACTTGACTGTTAACAAATATGGCTACAACTACTTCAGTGAACGGTGCTAATGGTACCTCTTCTAACAGCACATATGCATTGTCACAAACACACAAAGAAGTTAGTAGATAATCCTACATCATAAAAATGGCAACACACTGACAAATCACTCAGATGATGGAAAAATCATTGATCGAAACCGATTCAGAAATCGCAGAAATCATGAAAAAAGAAATTCAAAGACAAAGAGAATCAATTTTGTTAATTGCATCTGAAAATGTTACATCAAGAGCTGTATTTGACGCTCTCGGTTCTCCAATGTGTAACAAATACTCCGAAGGTTATCCTGGAGCTAGATATTATGGAGGAAATCAATTCATCGATATGATTGAATCTACATGTCAACAACGCGCACTCGAAACTTTCGGGTGTGATCCAGAAAAATGGGGAGTCAATGTACAATGTTTATCTGGAAGTCCGGCAAATTTACAAGTTTATCAAGCTATCATGAGACCACATGATAGATTGATGGGTTTGGATTTACCTCATGGTGGACATTTATCACACGGATATCAAACACCAACCAAAAAGTTAGTATTTCTATCCATGATTTTCATTAATATCAAAACTAAATGCTGACAAATGAAAAGAATATCTGCTGTATCAACTTATTTCGAGACATTCCCTTACCGAGTAAATTTAGAAACTGGTATAATTGATTATGAGAAACTCGAAGAAAATGCGCTCATGTATAGACCAAAAGTAATTGTTGCAGGAACTTCGGCTTATTGTAGAACAATTGATTATTCAAGAATGAGACAAATTGCGGACAAAGTTGGATGTTATTTAATGGTCGACATGGCCCATATTTCTGGTCTTATCGCTGCAAAGGTTAATGATTCGCCATTTCCTTTTGCTGATATTGTTACAACTACAACACACAAGTCTCTTCGTGGTCCACGTGGAGCAATGATTTTCTTCAGAAAAGGTGTGAGAAAATCAGAAACAAAGGGCGGTAAAACTATCGATACTTTGTATGATCTTGAAGCACCCATCAACTTTTCAGTCTTTCCAGGTCATCAAGGTGGTCCACACAATCACACCATCACTGCATTGGCAGTTGCCCTCAAACAAGCTCAATCGCCTGAATTCCGTCAATATCAAGAACAAGTCATCAAAAATGCAAAGACATTGGAAGTAGAATTTACATCACAAGGTTATAAACTTGTAACAGGAGGTACAGATAATCACATGGTATTGTTAGACTTGAAACCCCAAGGATTAGATGGTGCAAGAGTTGAAGCTGTTTTGGAACAAGTAAACATTGCTTGTAATAAAAACACAACTCCAGGTGATAAATCTGCACTTACGCCTTGTGGTATTAGAATTGGTGCTCCTGCTATGACAAGTAGAGGTATGGGAGAGGATGACTTTAAAAGAATTGCCGGATATATTGATAGATGTATCAAATTATGTCTTCACATTCAAGGTCAACTACCAAAAGAAGCAAACAAGTTGACCGATTTCAAGAACAAGATTACTTCTGGAGACGTTGATGAAATTAAAGAGATGAAAAAGGATATTGCAGCATGGGCTGGTACATTTCCTCTACCGGTCTAAATTACTTCTTATTCTTTTTCTGATTTATTACTGGTTATGTTTATTTATTTGTAGATGACATTCAACATTATTGAATCTATATATACACGTCAAGACTATCATCTAGTCTTGTTTGACCATTTCAGATATATTCGAATTTTTGATATGGTTTTTAACATTTGACCTCGTAAAGTTTCATTCATTCATTCATAACTAATTAAAAATACCCAAGCATGAAGACCTCTTTTAGATAATATGCCATCATTGTAATTGTTTTGTCTCGTCTCATACATTAATCGATATTTTTATTCATGTAAGTCTAATCATTCCTTTCACCCTGTTAAACATTTTACCGAACCACGATCTATCAACTGTATTAACCAACTCTTTTTCTAGATTCGTATAATACTCTACATCTGAATGTGGTCTGGCTAGATTTTCCGGTAAAGGAAACTGAAAAAAACACAAAATCAGTATAATCCTATACAATAAGTCAAATTGGAGATTAATACTCACATTCCTCTTATATCTGTTTTCAATCAATGAATACAAGGCATTGACTTCACTTATTTCCTGCGGTCTTTCTCGTTGTGACGATCCCAACACCTTTTGTAACAATCCGTTCAATTCAATGTCCGTTTTGGGTGCTTCTAAACTACGTGATTTGAGAAGATTTTGAAATTGAACTTCTGGTCGAAGAATATCTCTTGGCCATTGTGTGAATAATCGATTGTAGTGTTTACTTATTACCTATTATATCATCAACACTCTTCATTTGTACACATTGGTAATACGTACGGTTCTTGACATGATTATATAGGATGTGAAAATACTATGGTCAATTTTGAATTAAATTTATTAATAAGATAAATTGATGCTGACGTCAACGCCATTTTTATAAAATTAAAATAACGCTAAGCCTCGTTTGGGCCATTTTTTCTAAAGTCGTTCATGTGAAACAAGGATCTCCACCTTTTTTCGTGGTTTATACTTTTGGCCGCTACGGTTGTATCTGAAGCCTGGGCAACGTCACAGATTCGTAATTAGGCTGGAAGCATCATCATTCAGTTCATATCGATTTGTATACCGTCTTCATTCGCTTTTTAATCCTAAGATACATATCTAGTGATTAGACAGGTCTTGTTAGTTGTTCTTTGGCGGGTTGGTGGACAAGAGATTTGGGCAAAATGACCAATCAAAGATATGAAAGGGTATATTATCGCCTCTTATTTTTGGTTGATATGTATATTGATTAACGATGCTGTACAGATAGAAAACAGTAATGATGATGATGATCTATCATTATCGCAAAATGAATTACATGACCAACAATCGAACATCATACCGACTTCACCTCCTCCTTCGTTTCATTCAAGATCGTCTTCTCCTCGTCGTTCTTCATCCATTCAAACTCCCATCGATACAGACGTTGAACGTTCATTAGATGATGCGTTTGGAGGTAGTCATGAATCAGATAATGAAGATGAAGAGATAGAAAATGAAGAAACGAGACGTTTAGTATCGCATGTAGATAATTTATCACGACCAGATGTCGGAAATCGACAAATGATAGATTTACCATATACTTCTCCTGCAACAAGTGGATCTGGAAGGGTATATGGTGGGGGATCTAGTACAAATGATGGAGTCTTTGCGAATCTCAGTGCTAAACCTACCGTTGGAGGTGATATGGATGATGAAAAACCTCCTGTAAGTTGATTATCATTTCTATAATTTAACCTATCATCAGTAAATTATTATACTAACGTAAGATAATAATAGTCATATGAACAAGCTGCTGCGGATGCTGCTCCACCATATTGGGAAACTACAATACTTGCTCCGGCTGGATATTCTTCCGATGATATATTTGTCGATGGTTTATTAGTAGGAAGTATATTCTCATTTGTATGGAATGCCATGATTAGTATGTCGTTTCAACTTATCGGTTTTCTTCTTACATATCTATTGCACACTTCACACGCTGCAAAAAATGGTTCGAGAGCTGGCTTGGGCATAACTTTGATACAATTCGGTTTTACAATGCGGAGTATTCCAATAAATAATAATGACGACAATAACAACAACAATATCATCTTATCATCGCCTGGACTAGATGATGGTAATAGAATAATACCAACAGATCCAAATGATCATAATTTTGATCCAAGTAAATTAACCGATATACCAATGCCGAATTATAATAGTGACGGAATGAGTTTGACAGGAGATTGGATAAGTTATCTGTTAATGATTGCTGGTTGGTTTATATTGATCAAAGCGACTATTGATTTTATAAGAGCGTGTAAGAAAGAACAATTAATAAGGAATAGTCCTGATAGAGGTTTACCTGTACCAGTAATAGGAACAGGAGAAGGTGAAAGAGCTGTATAATAAATCATCATTACTATTATTCATTCACTCGTTATATTTTACAACTTCTAATTCATTATATTGTACAACTCTATCCCAGTCTTCTAATTTTGTCCACGATCCACTTAACCAACTTTGTAAATCATGAATCAACACTTTTGCCGAATTCTTTCCCAATATCTCTCCTACAAGTCGTTCTAATTGTCCATCTGTCCCTTTTATCTCTAATCTACACAACATGCCAATGATATATTCAACAACCCATTCTAATCTTCCTGGTTTATCCTTTAAATATTCAAAAATAGACAAATCTCTACGAAGAAACGTTCTCGCTCTACTTTGTAGCAGACTTGACGAATGGAATATATCCGGCGTTATAATTATCAAAGGTCGTCTATAAAGTGACAATGCAGACGACGTATAGACTCGCCTGCGTAGAACCAAGACGTCTTGTGGTGAATCTCTCGATTGTTGATTATAACGACGACGGATACGTGGTCGACGAGTGGTTATTGATAAGGTCTTTGACTCTGGACATTGTGGACGAGGTATGTTATATATCTTATAGTCGGTCGGGGATCTCCAATCGTATTCTATCCTTGTTATTGGACTTGTACAAAGCGGACATGTCGAGCGTTGTTTCGTCCACGATACTAAACATTCTAAATCGAATGTGAGATGGTTACATGGAGATATTATTGCGCGGTTACTAATGGTGTGTAGACATATGACGCATGTATCTGTATGAGACGTGGTAGATGTATTTGATTTTTCTTGCATAAGATTACAATATCATAGACGTGGCGATTTGATGTTGAAGTTGAAAGGGTTGAAAAATAATTATTGATATGGAATTTCTATTCCCTCGAATTTATAGCATATTTTGTTTGACAAGAACAACAACGAAAAAGGAGGAAATTAATCTGGCTCGAGTATTTAGACAGTATAGATCGTTGTCTTTAGCATTCATCTCAACAAATTTAAGATCAAGATGGACATTTTATCGAAATTATAACAAAAGTTCGTTCAAGGTCTATAATTTCAATACGATAGACTCGGTTACATATAACATTACAACAAAAATGACTACAACGTCTCTAAATCGATGGTCATGTATTCAAAAAGAATTACCCAATGTGGAAAACATATCTGAAGTCAACATATTTGATTTCGATAATACCTGTACGATTGACCTATTTCTTCTCTATCTTATTTCCTTAAATATTTCCCATATCTAATCATACGTGTTTTTGAAAAAAAAGTATTCTACTCGCCCGTACCTAATAGGAATATCTGGGATGGTTCGAGTCTTGGTATGTTACAGAATCAAGAAACGTTTTACGCGGGAGGATGGTGGCATTATACGCCGTTACTTTCTTCACTAGGCCAAGGTCTTGAAATTGAAGAATCAAAAGCGTGGCAAGGCTGGTGGAATGAGGAACTTGTCGAGCTCGTACGGGGTTCTATTCAGGATAAATCTGCCTTGACTATATTATTAACTGGACGGAAACAACAAATCTTTTCCGAGTTGTTAATAAGGATGATGAAGGCGAAGAATCTAGATTTCGATATGGTCGTGTTGAAACCGCTAATATGTCCTGATGGTATTACAAGACCTGGTACTAAAGATTATAAACAAAAGTTCTTCGAGGATGTAATGCTGACGTATAACAACGCTGATGAGTTGAATATATATGAAGATAGAATAGGTCAAGTTAAATCATTTGAAGCTTTTCTATCCGATCTAAATTCATCGTATAAATTACAGGACAAACATGGTGGTAAAAGGTCCCCATTTAAATCAAATGTTATAGCTGTACCGCAAGAAACATCACATTTGAATCCAGAAGTGGAGATTGAAGTGGTTACAAGAATGATTAATGAAAATAATAACGCTGTTATAAATGGTACAGCTTCACAATCAAATCAATTGTATACATGTCAAAAAACAAGACTATATACTGGATATCTCATTGCGCCAGAAGATAGTAATAGACTGTCAAAGATACATAAATTCCCAGACAATACCGATCCGGAACAATGTAGATTACTAGGAGATAATATCATGATTTCGTTCAGACCACCAAGTAACGAGACGATTCTTCGTGCTGGTGGTTTTGAGGCGAAAAGACAATGGCGTGTGAATGGACTGGGTAATTATCAACAAGGTATATGGGCTGCAAGATTAACACCTGTTGATCCATCTTTACCCACATATACTGATCATTATCCTCCTGCTGTTATACTTGCGCATAAGAGGGGCGTTAAAACTTCGGATGTTAATCGTATTAATACGTGGGAAGATATATCTGAAGATGACGAGAGAGCTATTATAATCAACAGCGTTGCTAGTGATAAGAGTTTATTAAGAATAACATTGGATGATGAAAATAATATCAATAATAATAATGATGGTAATCGATTCGGGAATAAAAGAGAGTATAACAACTATAAATTTAATGGTAAGTCTTTTCTAATTATCACATGATAATGATTCAGTACAATAGTTAATGATGGAAAATAGGTTCAAGAAGACAATCTAGAAATGATATTCAAGTAAAAAAGAATCGACATGATAATGCGGGTGGTGGGTTTACATTTGATCGTAGCTCATTCCCTCCATTGAAAACACAACAGGGAGATAATGATTATCGTTATTCGAGGGATAGAGATGATAGAGAAAGAAGTCCAGACAGGAATTATGATAATAGATATGGAAAGAGACATTCAAATGCAAATATGTATAATGATAATCATGTCAAAGATGTAGACTCGGGAGCGGAAAGATATAATAACAACAACAATAATTCAATGGGAGATGCGTATAGAAATAATTCAACAGGAGACGGTTATAGAAATAATTTAATAGGGGATGGATATAGAAATAATTCAATTGGAGATGAGTATAGAAACAGTTCAATAGGAGATGGCTATAGGAATAGAAGTCGTGGTTATAAAGGTAATAAAGGTTCATCTAGATATGATAATTCTAGACCATCTACAGGGAACAACATGCCTTATTGACCATACTTGGTTAATTCATCGAACCTGATCATAGTATATATTGTATATAGAGACAAAGGTATATATGTATCTGGTTGGAAAATGTTAGACTCGTCTTTCTACCAAGGTTATGAATCAATAATGAGGATAAAATGCATTTTTCAGTAGGAACAATTGTTAAACAATTGTACATCACAATCTCATTAGAGATTTTAGTTCAGTATCCCTTTTATCATCAGGATGCATCAGAATGGAAATGATTGAGACTTACAATACATATTCAATTCATAAATAGCTAACAATAGTAATGTTTGATGACAAGAGGTGAATGCAGAAATTTTTATCGTCATCAATAAAGACCATTTTACCCCACATCATTTTTGGTACCCCACCATTTTGAATTATGTTTCATAACTATCAACATCATATAACTTTTCTTCTGCAATTCATAAACAATGAATAGTTTTGTTAATACATTTCAACAAGCAATCGCGTCCAATGATGGATACTTGTTAGCGTCGATTATATCTCCTACAAACGATATAAACCAGCTTTTACCATTCTATCAATCAGCAAATACATTTTCCATCGGATCAGAACTTCGACAAGCGTTTAAACAAATTCGATTAAACTCGAATGAAAAAGAAGCATGGATCGAGTTATTCACAACATATTGGGAAGCGGTCGGTGAGATAATAACCGTCACACAAGATGGTAATAAAAACTGGTCAAAAGTTTATAATTCCTGGAAAGATTTATTAAATGTCATGCATAAATGTTATTCACAGTCGCATTTCCAGGCTTGGACTTTACCGCTTTTATATACGATAACGTTGAATCTGAGGATATTTGCTATAAGGGCAGATAATCAAGTATCATCGACGTCTACCTTGACGTTACAAACATCGTCTTTGGATGATATGGCAGACCCGTCCGTCTCGAATCGAAATTTGGAAGATTCGGCACGTCAAATAAATCGGATATTCGCCTTGGTGTCTCAAGATAGAGACCCGCCACCTAATCGTAAATATGCAACTTATTTCATAGCAATTTTATTATTCAAGACTTATTTTCGATTAAATTCTATATCGTTGTGTAAAAACATCACGAGATCTATATCCGTTTCGAATGATATACCACCTTTGATAGTATTTCCGAAATCTCATCAGATAGGTTACATGTATTACATCGGAGTTGTAGCGTTTTTAGACGAAAGATATGAAGAAGCTGAGAAGAATCTATCATCTGCTTGGGATTTATGCATTGTAGGAGATAAAGGTAAAAAACAAGCCGAAAGGATATTAATGTACCTCGTACCTACAAAGATTATAACAAAACATGTATTACCTACGAATAAACTATTAAACAGATATGAAAAGTTAAAAAACATTATAGGACCTTTGTGTGATGCTATAAAAAAAGGTAATTTGAAAGGGTTTGACGAAGCTATGATTAGAGGTGAAGATGAATTTGTCAAAATGAGAATATATTTAACATTAGAAAGAGGTAGAGATGTTGTTCTGAGAAATGTTTTGAGAAAAGTATATTTATCTGCTGGATATGAAATATCTACTCAAGATGGTGGCGATGATAAAGTAAGAAAAAGCAGAATATCAATTGATGAATTCAAAGCTGGATTAAAAGTCGCTGGAGAAGATGTAAGTATTGAAGAATGTGAAGCGATGATAGCCGGTATGATATATAAAGTAAGTATTAATAATCACTACACAATACCCATTGAGTAAACTCGTTGATAATGGAACAGAATCTTATGAAAGGATATATCTCTAGAGCACATTCGATGGTAGTATTAAATAAAAAAGGAGCATTTCCAGGTACAGGTGTATAATAAAATAGAAAGAGGGTGTCAAGAAACCTTATTATCCGATGGATATTGAAAAGAGCACAAACTTTTGGTTTTCTGTCGATCGATCGATAGTTCGTTCAATTATTGGGTGTGGTTCATGGTCTGGAATGAAAAGATCAGATCAATCATCACTCATCTCCATACTGTGTATATATATAATATTATAGATTATTTTAATGTGCACATCACAAGTAGCTAGAATAATTGATATACCATCATATCCAATGCCGATTTTATATGAACAATGCCTACGTGTGGAATATCCGCTTGGATATGATATGAAAGTGTATTTATTAATGAAACTCGGACAAAGTTTCAACCAGAATATAAACATCCAGCCACGTCGTCTTGATATAAGAATTTAGCACATCATTATCACATTTCCATTCTACATTCTTTAAACATCAAGTTATACCAGAAACAAAATAAAACCCATGTCGCGTTTTATGTAATCACTACGTGTAATTTACTCGATACGGATTTTTTCAACAATATAAACGGTTTTAAGTCCAAGTCAACCAATTCCGGTTCTAGAACAAACCTTTATTGTCATTTGCGATTCAATCAACCTTTTTGCGCCCATTTCATCATCACCATCAAATAAAGTACAGTCAATTCATACAATCTGACAGAGATATTTTCACACTGGAGTTGATAAAGAACCCGCCTAGCTGGCATGACAGCTCAAGGCCTTAACAATAAAAAACACACCTCACTTGTCAAAAGGGTCTTAGAAAAAATATGAGGATTCCTATACGAGAACAACTTGCGCTATTGATATTATTAGCTTCTCTGATAGGACTTGGTGTTATATCTGTAGCAACATGGGTTAGTCACATGAAAAATTCTTTTGTTTCTGAAAGAGTAAAAATACTAATAATATTATCAATCATAATAGGTCAGCACAAATCAATTTGTTCTAACTTTGAGAGCAAACCGGTTACTATCTTATGCATCCTTAAAAGCTTCACAAGTATCAACAAATTTACTGTTATTACAGAATAGTGTCCAGTTTGTATCAAGTCGCATTGTTATACAACAGGCGTTAGCAAATTATAATGAAAATAATGATAATTCGGAAGAGAATTTTGCAACTGCTACAATAGACATGTTATCTGCTATTGGAGGACCAGCATCTGGCGGAGCTTTTGGTATAGATTTATTATTGCAATCACAAATATTTCCAAGAACAAATACTGGTCCGGCTGGTTATTCTTCATTGATAAATACTACAAATCCAAACGTATTGGGAAAGATAAGATTACCTTTTGATCATCCAAATGGATCAGCTGTTTATTTAGGCGATCAAGATCTTGGATATCCTTCAGAATTATACCCAACCTTTACATATTACGATATTGAAACGGAAAATAATGAAAAAGTTGCTGTCGCGAATTTTAATGGTCTCGAATTAAGTCCGATAAGACAAAAAGCTCTGTTATTAGGACCAATGGTTATAAATTCAACATACTCAATATTATCAATTACTATACCAATAATAAATAACACTTCATCTCTAGATGTTGTTGGTTGGTTGACCGTTGTTATGGATGCGCAAATAGTAACAAATGTTCAAAATGTACCAGAAGGTCTAGGTTTGACAGGAGAAATGTTAATTGTAAGACCAACAAATGTTACCAATAGATTCCCAGCAGATGTCACTCTCGATGATGGTCCTGTCAATTTGACAAAAGCGGAAGATGAGCCGGTCAAGTTCATCTTACCATTAATTGCGAACGATACTTCAAGACATAGAGACAGAGTATATGGTACAAGTAATCCACCATTTAATATATCACAATATCCTATAATTATAAAAGCTGTCACAACAATGACTGGCGATACTAATAATGGTGGTTCAGAATTAAAAACTATAAATGAAAATGGTCTAAAAGTTTCTACAGGTTTTGCTTTGGTCGCAGCAGAACTTGTTGATTGGATTGTTTTGGTAGAATTATCAAGGAAAGAAGTTTGGCAACCGATACATAATTTGAGAACTATATTGGTAGTCTGTGTGTTTGCCACCGCTGCTTGTATGATGATTATTGCGTGGCCTTTGGCACATATTGCAAGTAAACCCATCAGAGAGTTACGTTCTGCTACATTGAAATCTGTCATGCCACCAGGTTATGATGGTAGTGATGAAAGTTCTACTCATGACTTCTCCGATGATGATAATGACGATGCTGATAATAGCCCTGATATGGTAATGGCGAAAAAAGAAGGATTTATCAGATCTTTATTATCAAAAAGAAGACTAGCCTCAAGAAGAAGAATAACACAAACAAGTGAAGATGTTAGAAGAAGAAAATTCAAAATACCTGGAAAGGTTAAAATAAGAAAACATTTTGTCAATGATGAATTGACAGAATTGACGACAATATTCAATGAAATGACTGATGAATTAATGATGCAATATGAAAGATTAGAAGAAAGAGTACAACAAAGAACTGCTGAATTGGAGTTGAGTAAGAAAGCTGCTGAAGCCGCAAACGAATCAAAAACTTTATTTATCGCTAATATTTCACATGAACTTAAAACACCATTGAATGGTATTTTGGGTATGTGTGCTGTATGTATGCAAGAAGATGATCCTATAAGGTTAAAAAGATCATTGTCTATAATATATAAAAGTGGTGATTTATTATTGAATTTATTAACGGATTTGTTAACTTTTAGGTAACCATTATCCAAGTACCTTTTGTTATGAGCACAATTATACTAATTTATTATTGATAGTAAAAATCAAGTTGGTCAACAATTGACATTGGATGAGAAAGATTTTCATCTAAGAGATATATCTTCACAGATTATCGCTATATTTAATAAACAGGCGAAAGATTCACAGATAAACCTAAACATACAATTTCAATCATCTGCATTAGATATAATAGACGATGATCATGCTAATAGAGTAAAAGACATGATACTATGGGGTGATATTCATAGAATATTACAAGTTATAATAAACCTGGTTTCTAATAGTCTAAAATTCACTCCACCTAATGGTAAGGTTACCTTGACTTTACGGTGCTTAGGTGAAGTTGATCCTATAATAATATCAACAACAAATAACAACAGTAGAAAAGCAAGTTTGGTATCAAAATTATCAAAAAATAACAAAAGTAATAAGAATAGACATTCTGAGTTATCTTTCACTCCTGGACTAAATAGATCTTCTGTATCGACAGATAATGGTTCTGCTATAATAGATAAAGGTGCTTTTCAAAGGATAACGGAAATTGAAAGATTACCTCCTCCACCAGGTAAAACTATGATGTTTGAATTCGAAGTTACAGATACTGGTCCAGGTATACCTCAAGAATCACATCAAAAGATATTTGAACCTTTTGTACAAGGTGATTTAGGTTTATCTAAAAAATATGGTGGTACTGGTTTAGGTCTTTCCATTTGTAATCAACTAGCTGGTTTAATGGGTGGTAATATGACTATTAAATCTGAAATAGGTTCTGGTTCTACATTTACTTTACGTATTCCATTGAGACATTTATTGTCAAGACCTGATAGTTCGGCTTCTTCAAGAGTATCATTGTTTGATACTAATAATAATAATGTTCATCACACTGAAGATACTAATAACAATAGTATATCACCGACAAAAAGAAGATCTTTACACATTGATAATAATAACATTAATTTATCGACAACATCGTTAAAGTCTTCACCTATAGAGTTGTCACCTTCTTTATCATCTTCTACTACAAATACAAAACCAAGATTAGTTGGTCTATCACAACCTTTTTTCACTACAGATAATACTGATTTATTGTTTGATAACGATAAAGACAATAAAATAAAATCAAAAATATCAGAAGTCAAAAAGTCGATAAAGAATGAAAAAATAAAGGTTTTGGTCGCAGAAGATAATAAAGTGAATCAAGAAGTTGTGTTAAGAATGTTGAGGTTAGAAGATATCTATGACGTAACAGTCGCAAAGGACGGCCAAGAAGCTTTTGATTTAGTAAAAGCTTCCATGTTGCCCGATTGTGTGACCGGTCCATTTAATTTAATATTCATGGATGTACAAATGCCTAATGTGGACGGTCTACAGTCGACAAAATTAATCAGAGAATGCGGTTTCACTTCTCCTATCGTTGCTTTGACGGCCTTTGCTGAAGAAAGTAATGTAAAAGACTGTCTAGACAGCGGGATGAATTACTTTCTTTCAAAACCCATCAGAAGACCTGCTCTTAAAAAAGTACTTAACGAGTACTGCGCTCCTATTGTAGAAGTCGACGAAGATAATATACTAACACCTGTCATTATTGAAAAAGAAGCGGATAATTATATCAGTAAAGGACTATCAATCATTGCTAGTAGTGACGAAGGCATCATTAATAATATAGGAGACGTCATAGTCGATGAAAAAGGCAACCCTATTGAAAATGAAAGGCCAAAAGTACCCATCACTACTACTTCTACTGTAGTCATTACACCTCCTAGTTCTACAAATGGCGAATTTCCTAAATCGACAATCTGATTTTCTTTCACCATTCATCAATCAAAAAGATACCATTCAAAAATTATGTATTTATTTAGTCAAGATTTAATTTAATTGTATTTTTATTTCATGTACGCATCATTTATCTTTCGATTCATATATAGATTTTGCATTTCTGTCATGTATTTTAACTATTTGGTCTTATAAAATACATAGCAGATATCACGTTGTTTATCTCTCGTCAGGCTATTACTTCCGACGCAATCACGGCGCGCCGTTGTCACGCATAGCTTCAGTGCAGACTGATGAGAATATCAAGCTTTATTTGATGAGTTTATAGATATTTGACAATACTAAGGCAAAACTTTAATCTTTTATCTTCGTGGGTCGGGATACTATCAACGTTTCTGCTGTTCTTCCTCTGTAACTTTCTCATTCTCAACGGATGACCAGCGAAGCTCACTTTCAGACGCCATATTCATCCATCCTTGGTTCACCTTCTTCCTATGTTTACATTCCTCAACAGCGTTGTGTTTTGTTTTGCAGTACGTACAACTGTAGGGCCCCTGTATTGCCCATGGAGAAGCATCCGCAGTCTGATGAGATGTACTCTTCGCTGCCTTCTTCTTCTCCTCAACATCCGCTGTTGAAGTTTGAGTTTTCGCTGCATGGTGTTGCTTATGGTCAGGAATATCTGACGTCTCAATCTCGTGCCACTTCTCGCCTATCAAAGACTCCTGTGATCCATTCTCACTATGGCCTGAGTGATGGCTAGTGCCAGTGCCAGTACCAGTGTGTCTGTACAGTGGGTTGGACCAGGCAGACATATTGATATGTGCAGAAATTACAAAGGAAAGATTATTGGCGATGGAACTTCAACAGAGGGGAACTTAGACTTTATATATTCGAATATCCAGCATGAACGCCCTCGTTAGTCACACGCATGCGGCTAGGAGATGTGACGGCCATTCGGCGAGACTACGAAACATCAACTTTCAACCACCGCTTGCCTTCAAATAGCAAATCAAGAACTCAAAATGGGGATTCGGCCCATTGTTTCAGAAGACCATGACTGGCTGGCCATGAAGATGATTCAAGAGTCTGGTCACTTTGAAGTGATGTCAAGCGCATACCCTGCATGAATCCTCACGCTAGTAATGAATCCGGCAGAAAGGGCCGAGGACAAACGAACAGGTAAGGCTGCAGATATTTGAACTCAAAAATGAGCTTTAGAATTTGACGTGATTCGTTGTGATTATTTTTAAATACTAATGATTGGTCACCTCATGAAGACGGAGCTTCGGCCAATGACTCACTCGATGTTATTAATAATCTTCGCAATAGTGGGGTCTTTGCTTGTTGGAGGGCCTAAGTGACACTGGTTTCTGCCATACCTTTATTCTAGCACAAGACGACTAATGAAATCTACATTTAATAGGTAAATCTACATGTTCTCTGTTAGTGCACTAACTTCTAGGATCGTAACTCCAAGTCTAGAAGAGATACAAGCAAAATCAAGTTCCAACAACGTAGTCAGTCAATCGATTTAATTCAATATTGTCGCGGTTAGTGCTCTACACATTATTATAGAGCAGAATACTCTGCAGGTCAGAGCGTTACATTCTTCGAAGGCCCTCAGAGGTGATTAGTGAACGTATTGTATCATAAAGTGATTCCGAGACTCCGACAGATGTTTAGCTTTGATGTCATATAAAAATGAGTTTTGAAAAGTGTGCACTTCATGTGATATTCCTACAGAATAATGTGCCAGGGATGCGGCGACGCGGGTGATACCGCAGCCCTTTGAAACCCACGAGTTTCGATTTGGGTAAAGCGTGGCGTACTTTTCATGCCGGGAGGAGCCGTGATTAGTCAGCAACCATCAATTGTGATGCGAATCCTTTACGAAAATCCTTGTCTGTTCCCCTGTGAAGGCTGGGCTATCACAAAAGGATCAGAGACTCCGGAGACGTAGGATTCCAATGACGTCTGTCGTCAGTGATTAATCACTCAATCAGATTATTCTGCAGTCGAGGGATTTTAAACTTTAATTCAGTAATTAAAAATCGTTCTCATGACAACTAACACGAAAACGCGTTCGTGACGTCTTGAATTCGTTTATAAGTTATATCATCGAATTGTCGATCAACCACTTTAAACAACCAGTGAGGAAATGCCATCTTCTAATCATACGCGTAAAAAGCAATTCCAACCAGCTCCACCGCTATTGACGAGTAAATCAAACCCAGCACAGCAGAGCATAACGTCGTTCTTCGATAGATTACCTGGCTATACAACATATTCCACTCCCCCGTCACCTCCTTTAATTTCCTCGTCTCAACCTATCACATCGAGTACAAGGCCGTCTCGACCATTACCCTCCACGATACAATCTGATTTATTAAATGTTGGAATGAGAGTCCGAAAATCAATACCGGAGGGATATCAGAACAAAGCATTGACATCACCCACGAAACCGTCTTCATATTCTAAACAACAAGGCGATGTCTTTCCCGTACCGTCGTCTGCGCCAGCTGTGTTGATGAAGAATGAGGACTATTTCTACAAGACGGAATTGCAGCCCATGTGCGGACTTTTGAAAATTGGGGGGTTGAATGTGCCGGAGTTGAGTAATAGTAATTCGTCGTCGTTTTCATCTACCTACTCTGTACAAAACGACAGAAAACGGGGACGGGATGATGAGGAGGAGGATGATGAAGATGTAGTAGAGGATGAACTAGATGCATACTTTCTTGATCAAGAGGATAATCAAAATGATAGAATAATAGCAAGGCCTGGGATAAGAGCGACACATAGAAGGAACATGTTCAAAAGTGATGATGATATAAATAACCATCATCATGGTATAGATTTCAAGGATGATGATGTAGAATTTCTACAACCTATGGAAGTTGATTCTAGTTAATAAAATACTATTGTTGTTATATATGTTCATTTTCAATAACAGCTGGGGCTTTGATTGTTCTACCCTTTAAGAATTCCAGCCCTTCACCGTCCTATACATTCTTATTAATACACGTCATCATGAAAAGTAAGGAGATCGACTTACGTAAGAGATTTTCGGACTTATTTCAACACCTTCATCGCTGTTAATATCCTCACTTGTAATAATACCATCAACAGCTTCAATCCACGCTTTACCTTGATTAAAAATGTCCTTTCTACTTGTATCTGGATCATCTTGACCTGTACCTTTTGCATTCTTCAAAGGACTATAATCTGTTTCTCTTTTCACTTCAAAACATGCAAACTTGTCCATTTCTAAGAACTGAAAACAATCAAACACAAATTGTTCTAATTTTATACCATTTGGTTTTTCTGGCTTGATAACTTGTCCTGTTTTTGTATCGATATATGGTATTTTCTTTCTCGCAATGTGATGAGGTAATTTTGACGACCAAATAGGTATAGATTTTAGAAATTCAAAAGAATAATAATGGTTAACAATGTTAGCCGATCTAAATTTCAATAATTCTTTATTTTCACCATCTTTTTCTTCCGTCATTTCTTTTGATATTTCAGAATATTCTATGACATCTGGTTTACCGTTTTTACTTATAATCAATCCAACACTTTCTGTCGCATCTCTTTTTCTGACAACTTTTGTTGCGATGGACACTTTTTTCGCTGATGAAAATCCAATGAATACTGGATCTGCTACTTTTACTAAACAATTATCAACACAATATGCGTGAATATGGTCAATATTTCTTTCTGTCATGTCTTGAATTATTCCACCTGTTATTAAAGCTTGATAAAGACCACCATTGCCATCTGGAGCTACAGATATTTTATGTTTGTTCTCTAATAATATTTTTCCATCATTTGAGATACATGGTAAAGTACCTTGTTCAAAGAATATGATGTTTGATTTGTTCAACCCAAAATAATTATTCTTGATAAAGAATTCTTCGGTCGGTTTACGTGTAGGACCAGAAGTCATGATATACCATGGTATTGTAACGGTCTCTTTGTTATATTTCTTCGAGGCTAACTTTTGTATCTTCCAAATACGTTCTGCTTGTAATTGAAATAATGATTTATGACTTGGAAGGCCAATGTCATAACAACCTTTTGGTTCCGATGATCCCAGTCTTGTACCTTGACCTCCTGCCATTAATACGACAGCTACTTTGTTTTCCGATATTAACTTCAGTCCATTATTATACCAATTATCGATGTCTGGTTGGGAAGCATCATATATTGATGATGTTGATGAAGCAGGTAATGTTTCAATCTTATCCTCATCTTTCTTTTCGTCATGATTGTTTGTTGTCAAGGCTTTTGTTGTGATCTGATTGATATATTCCGGATCAATTCTTTTTAATTGTTGAAACAATAATGCTTTTTCATTTATATTTAAATCATTATAAAATGTAAATACTTGATCTTGACCTGCTTTTTTATATTTTGCTTTGTATAACTCGACTTCTTCTTTTGTGGGTTCTCTCATATTCATCTCTGATGATTTTGATGTGATATGTAGTGTCTCCAGCACATTGTTGACGGTGTTTTTAATTGTATCAGCCATGACTATTGTCATTACAATGATGGGGTGATTGACATGAAGAAAGATGAAGCTAGACGATTTACCCCACCTTATCATAACACATTCCGGGGTAAATAAATATTAAAAATAAAATACAAGCAAAAAAGGTCATAGATTTATTATACATCTTCAATCATAACTGTTACAAGATTCATCATCTTTTATTACTCTTTACTCTATTCAATGCTGCCGAATTCATCTTTGTTGTTTGTATCAATTCACCAATATATCTGATTTGTTATATAGTCAGTATGAATACAACCACGTGAATGACGAGATATACTAACTGTTGTAAAAACTTATTGCCACCCTCGAGTTTATCGTGTTCTTCTTTTATTATCTCGACTTTATCAACAATCGCTAATAGACTTGCTTGTAATTGTTTTGCTTGACTAGTTCATACAAGGTCAATATAGTAAAGATAGAAATGAATAATAATGATAATCTTACGCTATCAGTGAATCTCTTGCAACGCTTCCTAGTTTTTCAACATCCTCTATACTTCTTTTGGGACTCATACATTCTTTACTATTATCAACATCGTCTTCTGTATCTTTCTCTGATGATATTATATTTTCATGCTCAGTATTGTTATTATCATCATCGTTCATTGACGCGATAGATGGTGTGGTTGAGAATGTAGGTGATGCCACCGGTTCTGAAATAGGTATGGGGTTTATAGTATGTATTTCAGTCATGTCTTGGTAAATACAAAACCGACATGAAAGGTGGAGAATCAATCCTTTAATATAAATCCTTTATATTTGATGGCGATAAAAATAATGATATGCTTCGGAATTGAAGAAGCACGGACGTAGTTTACAAAATGACGTAAGATGGAACCATTGTTCACGCTCGTGGCACCAAAACCGTTATTTCATCTCTCCACAACTGGAACTTTGACAACAATCACTACGCAAATCACAAACCGTTTGTTGTCATCCCATTTGGGATACAAGAATGCAGTAAGCCACAATACGATGATGGCTGGTTGCTAGTTATACATTGGTGAAAGATCGAGATTTAATGAAATCAGATCACGATCTGGATTAATCACATCATCGTAGATTCAATTACGAATAATGATCATCGTCATGAATGAAAAGAGTACGGTATTTCATTTGTCAATTACTAATAACATCACCATCATACTGTACGTGTTCATTATCATCTATCATGCTTGTTCCATGCATGTACATCTTTATTTTATTTGCCAAAGTCTACAACCCGAAAACCATTTTTGAGTTATAAGGTTTCGTTCGAACTTGCCCCACATATATTTCATTTTTAAACCATGCCGAATGATTTTCAGATCTTCGATCAAGAAGAAATATATTGAGCCACATTTATGCCATTAATTATTCTATAATCCCACCTACTCTATAGTCTCGTAATGATTCATACAGTTTTGCGTATTCTCACTGACTTGGTATATTTCTTATCTAAAATATAATGATGATAAATATGGATGAAACTACTGAGAAAATAATAATGAACGAACTCATTTCTGACTTGTTTACGCAAGTATCCATATTTTAATTATACACTTTACTTTAACAGCTTCATCTAACTCGTTTGTCCAATCATCATATCCTTCTTCAATTTCTGATGATATTTCTTTCAATCCAATCATTTTCAATCTGTCCCATAAATCTTTTCTTTCAACTTCATATAAATCTCTTAATGGTAAACATATAATTACTTTTAGATTTTTATTCTTCGATAAATACAATTCTATGGTATTAACAAGTATTTTAGGATGTTGGTCTGAGTATATAGGATCAGCTGCAATGATAAAATTTATATCTTCATCGATAATTCTAGGATAATTCCAGTCTAATTCTTCGACTTTTATAGTACCTTTTATTTTGTCTTGATTTTTTTCAATGTTATTGAGTATGTTTGGTAATATTTCCTTCAGATCAGTCATTATTATATTTATACCTAATATACTAGCTGTTATCCCAATCAATCCTGTACCCGAGCCTAATTCCAATATTTTATCAATACGTGTCAAGCATAGAGATGGCAATTTTTGTGATAATATGTATGACGATACCCATGTTTTAAAGCCAAGGTTATCTTCTGTTAAACCGGGTTCTTCAAGTATGATATTTATATCTTTATTAATTGAAAATTCACGTGTAATATCACCTCTTGCTGATCTACCTGATCTTTCACTTATTTTTAATGATGTCATTTCCCATATTTTTTCTCTTTCTTCTTCATTGTTTATCCATGATAATTGACTTTTTATGATGTTTATTAGATATTCCGTTATACCCTTTATTTTGTTGTTATTTTCTATCTTTGATAATGTTGCTATCAATTCTGTAAATGTAGGTTGATTATATAACTGTGGTAGATCAAGTACTATTGATGTTCATTACTATCATCATATTCGTTACTTCTACTTTGATATATTCTCTTACCATCATCTATCTCATTCGTCATTATTTTGATTACGAGACGAAAGATAGCTATATAATCTTTTTTATGACATCAAATAGAAAAGCATTGACCATTTTATTTTGAGTTTATCATCCAATAATACTTTTAAACCCATCATATGCTTGATTCATATCAAATTGTAATTCTCTGCCTTGTTCTAACGACAACTCTTCTGCTGCTCTCATTTGATTCAAGGTTATCAGCCATTGTATTATTTTACCTTTCATTTCGAAATCTATATTTGTTACTTTATTTACTGCTTGTATAATCTCTACTAATATAGGATGTAATGTATCTTTTGATAACATGTTTAATTTTATTGCATCAAATAATGTTATGAAATTTTCACTGATTATCATTATTTGACTATTATTATTGTTATTATTATTATTATTATCTTTGATTGATTTATTATTAATATTATTCGTTGACGATGATGTTAGACCTATTTTGATTCTCTCTACAGCTTTTGGCACTTTCATCTAAGATCGTTATCATCAGTCAATTGAATCGACGAGAGAGTAGTTGTTCATACATTCCATTGGTTTATAAATGCATCCAAATTAATAAATACCTTTGCTACATTTTCATCATTTAAATTTGATTTATATTGAACAAGTAATCTGTTACATGTTTCTGTATACTCTGTCTCTGATATACAATCCTTCAGATATGCTCTTTCTAATCCATCTAACGTTATTATAATACTATAAATTTCTGCCAATGTTTCATATAAATCTCTTTCATTTGAATTATTATATAATTTGATATTCTCGTTTAGATTTGTTGATGTTATAATTTCTGGTGTATAACTATACGGTATAGGTGCATATCCTTGATTATTGTTATTTCCGTTGCCAGTATTACCATACATTGTTGATATATATCTACATCTCATAAAGGACATAAAATCGAGAGACGACGAGCAACTACAGTAATGCCAAGAGATTTTACACTTTGTTAGAGTTTCGTAGGGCTGAAAATTTTAGCATCAATAGCTTTTTTTCTTTTTCTCTCAGTCTGTTCATCATTATTCATCATATTAAAAATCATGGCACAGTCAAAGGCTACAAAGAAATATGAAAAGAAGCATTTATCAGATACGCTAAAAAGGAGAAAAGATTTTACAAAAGTTAAACAGAGACATGCAGTAAAAGCGAAGAAACAGTCTAGAAAATTACCAAAAGTAGAAGAAGATGATGGTAAAAAGAAAAAAGTCATCGAAGATATGAATGTTGATGAGTTTTTCCAATCTGGAATGGATATTATTGATAAAAAGAGAAAAAGAGATGATAAGGATGAATCAGAAGACGAAGAAGATGATTTTGATAAACATGTCGAACAATTGAATAATTTGAAAGAAAAAGATCCAGAATTTCATAAATATTTATTGGATAATGACCCTGAATTGTTGGATATGGATGACGTACCAGATCTCGAAGATATTGTGGATGATGAAGACGATGAAGAAAGTCATACAACCAAAAAATTAAAAATCGATAATGAAGTAACATCTGAAATGATAACAAAATGGGAAAAATCCATAACAGAATTGTACTCATTGAAATCATCAAAAGAGATTATAATTGCTTTCAAATCTGCTATACATTCAACTGATGATGATAATGACAAATCAAAATACAAATACTCGATATCAAATCCAGAAATATATCATCAATTGTTAATCATGGCACTTAATAAAATACCTATAGTATTACAACATCATCTACCAACTAAAGAGGTCAATAATAAAATTAAATTATCAACAGAATCCAAAAAATTCAGTAACATGATACCAATGATAAAATCATATTTTACTTCATTGATATATTTGTTGAATATTTTAACAGATCCTATAACGATAAAAATGACCTTGTCTACTATGGAGTTGATATTACCATATATATTATCATTCAAAAAATTGTTGAGAGATTTAATCAAAATATTGGTAGATATATGGTCAATATCATCTTATAAAGAATCTACAAGACTCGCATCATTTATTGTTATAAGAAAATTCATGTTGATAGGCGATAATTCTATCAAAGAATATGTTTTGAAATCTATCTATCAAGGTTTAATAAAAGGATCGAAGAATACTACAATATATACTATATCTGGTATAAATTTGATGAAGAATTCTGCTGCAGAACTATTTGGATTAGACATGAACATAGGTTATGCAAGTGGGTTCAATTTTATTCGACAACTTGCTATACATTTAAGATTATCTATAACAAACAACTCGAATGAATCTTACAAAAAGATTTATAACTGGCAATTCATACATTCTCTAGATTTTTGGTCAAGAGTTGTATCAATAAATTGTAATGCTTTACAATTATCCAAAAAAGGTCAAGAAAAGTCTTCATTATATCAACTAATTTACCCTATTGTACAAATCATAATTGGTACAATAAAACTAATCCCAACATCCTTATACTTTCCTTTGAGATTTCATCTATGTAAATCTTTACTCAGAATTTCATCAAATATCGGTATTTATATACCTTTTATATCATATTTATTCGAAGTTTTATCGAGTTCGATCATGAAAAAAGTCGGAAAGGCTTCATCACTAAAGGCATTAAATTTTGATGTTATTTTAAGATGTCCAAAGATATATCTATCTACTCGAACATACCAAGATGGTTTGATAAATGAGCTTATGGAATTATTCATGGAATTCTTCGGAATATGGTCCAAATCTATATCATTTCCTGAAATGACGATACCCTTTATTATTATTGTAAAAAGATGGTTGAAAATAAATAATAATAAAAATGGTAAAGTTAATGGTCAATTAATCTTATTTATACAAAAGTTGGAATCAAATATTAAATTTATTGAAGAGAAAAGATTAAAAGTTGATTACTCTCCTAACAATAGACAAGGCGTCGAATCATTTTTGAAAGATGTTGAATTTAACAAGACTCCTTTGGGTGCATTTATCATAACTCAACGAAAAATAAGAGATGATAAGAAGAAATTACTAGAACAATCGAGGATTGATGATGAACAAAGAAAAAAGGAGAATAAAGACAAAAAGGAGGTTGTGGTAGATGGAGAAGATGATGATGACGATGACGAAGATGATAGTAATTAAATTGTATATATGAAAAGACTATAATCTGCTTATCTCAACCACATTTGGCGAACGACATGGTGATATTCTCGTCGTTTCATAACTTGATCAAGTTTTTATATATCTCTGTACGTCTAAAGATACCATCTGAATATGAAACAATATAAAAGGTACTTACTCAACCAATGACTCAATAATAAATAAGTGAGAAATGGACAGAGCATTCATAGTGCTATAAATAGAACAGATACAGTACAAAAAAAAGCCAAAACTTTATTCTTTGCATCTTTTCAAACCACCATGACATTTACATTTGGGTTTTCTAATGAAGATATACAAGCTAATGCAATAGAAGCTGTTCCAAATGAGAAATTAAATCAAGATCTCCCAAACGAATCGTTAAAAAGTAATATACCAGTCATAGAACATGATCTAAATGAATGGGTATCAAACTCACCTATTCTTATCCTATCACCCTCTAACCGTAATCAGATTGATTCCCTACCTTCACAACTATCATATAGCGTACAAGAAATAACATCTACAGATGGGTTGAACAAAATACTGATTCCAAAACGTGAACTATTCGATATAAAAACCCAATTAATGGTAGAAGACGACGACGATGATGTTTTGGAAACAGTGTCCAAACATGATTTACGCACGAATATCTACGAAGGCGGATTCAAGACTTGGGAGTGTAGTATCGATCTCGCAAAGTATCTGTTAGATACGACGATAAATGTCCCGGATGAGGTTATTGAATTAGGAGCCGGATCTGCTTTACCATCACTGTTATTGTTTCAACTTTTATTGAAAAGAGGAAGTGAGAATAAAACATTGATCTTGACGGATTTTAATTCTTCTGTTTTGAGATTGTTGACGTTGTCGAATATTTTCTTGAATTGGATGATTGTTACTGAGCCAGATTTGATACATGATTGTCAAGGAGAAGTTGATATTACCGTGGAATTGAAAGATGGGTTCAAAACATATCTCGAATCAAAAAATATCATGATAAAATTCATATCTGGACCTTGGGGGGATGATATGATTAGTATTGTTCAGTCTATGAATAAGAAAAGATTGATACTAGCATCAGAAACAATATATTCTCCCGAATCATTACCATCATTTATTAAACTCTTGATACATTTGTTGAGTAATGATAGTGAAGGATTGATAGCAGCAAAAAGATACTATTTTGGTGTTGGAGGTGATATTAATACATTCGTAAAACTATGTACAGATAATGATTTACAAATACATGATTTAAATATACATAATGGAGGTATAAGTAGAACTATATTAAAAGTTCAAAAGTCATAATTATTATATTCACACGAACATCCACCTTGCCCAGAATTGATAGTTATCGGTGATCCAACATTACCATTTATATATTCGTAACAATCTGGGCCATTATTTGATGATATCACCATGTCGAAACTATATGGCCATGATTTATATCCTGCTCCTGTTATATTCAATGTTGATGAAGGGTATTCTCTTTCTTTCGATAGATATATGTTTATATCGATATTTGTTGAATTGTAATAACATATTGAGGTATTTTCATTATCATTTATTGATCCAGACGGTATTATTTTTATTTCTTGGTTTGTTGTAGAATATATTAAACTATCATTTTGACTATTATATTTTGTTGTACCGTTGAATGATAGATTGAACGGGTTTGTTAGTGTTGATATTGATGTCGTATTTGTCGTATTAGACTTTATTAATGATAGATTTATTATATCTAGCCCATCCGTTGAAGATGGATTCCCATAATTTATTTGATAAGGCGGACATTTCCATGTCAAATCATTTGTTGTACAACCTCTTGATATTGACCTTAATGCTGTTATAAACGAATATATTTCTACATCATCTTTTGTTATGTTTTTGTTGCTATTATCACTATGTTTCTTTTTTAATCCTACACCTAATCCAACACTTAGTCCAATAATTATTAAAATAATCATAAATATAATTAATAAAAATCTTATTATACCACCTCTTTTATGATTATTATGTTTTATATTTTGAATATCATATATATGTTCTTGACTCGCATAAGACGGTGGCTTTGCGTCTGCTGATATTCTCGGTAGTGTAGTTGTACGGCTTTTTGAACTTGCAAACGATTTTGGTGATGATTTGATATATTTATCATTGTCTTCCATTATTGTCGCTAATCTTTCACCACCTGGTGTAGACATTTTGCGTGTCGGTGATGACAACAGTTCCGATGTAGGTGGTTTGTTCTTAAAGATATTCATCATGACGATAGTTAAAAGCCGTTTTGAAACTTTATTTCCTTGTTTTTTCCCTTTCTTCCTTCTCAGTTCTTACGTATGTACTTTTTTAACCAGAACAAAGTCAGATGTGGATTGAGGAATAGATAATATAACATTATGAATGACATCCCTTTATCTAATTGAGAATAGTGTTGGTCATTTTACTTGATTCACTAGTAAAACTCGGAATGTGGGGAAATTCTATAAAGTTTTAGATTCTGCAACATCACCTAGCATTATTCACACTACATAAATATAATAATGGCTAATATTTTAAATGTTTCTACACTATCTGATGGATCTTCTGGCAAATGGCCTAACACAGAAGAATATACAAAAGTTGACAATGTACAATATTTAACAAAATTAGCTACAAAATGGGCAAAAGATTTAAATTACGATCCAAATTTAAAATATACTCTTGATAGATTACCAAATGGATATGCTTTATATGGTAAATATCGTAACAATGATCCAAACCATGTCAGATATATCATCTTCTGTAACTTTTTCTTCACACTAACTTGATTGAACAAAGATTGATAGATATTTATTTGGCCATTCTAATTATAAATTCCGTTCAATTGAGGAATTCTATGATCATTTTAGATCTTTACAAGACAATAATTTAGCAAATTGCTCATGTATTGCTTGTAAGCCCGTTAAAAGGCGAATACTGAAATCAGTTGTCAATACTACTAATGATTATGATATCATAATGAATGATGATATTTCTACTAATAAAAATATAATAAATATTGATGATGAAGGTGTACCAGATGTTTATGAGATACTATCGAGTAAATTATCAAAAGATACAATAATAAATCAAGAGATTAAAGAAGTAAAATCTATTGATTGGATCATAACTCAACAAATGATGAAGAGTTATCTCGATAATATACAATCTTCAACGAGACTACGACAGGGTGAAATTGTTCTATTCATCCGTAATATTCGCTCCAATCAAATAATTGTTTTTGATCAATTATTCAATATAGAAACAAATCAATATACTATACCTACATGGGAATCCGGGATTATATCATCAATTGATGATAGCACTGAAGAGTATAAAATCGAACCAGTATCGTCCCCGTCATCAACAGACAAATCTTATTCAAAAAGGTTCAATATACAAAATATCAAAAATCTAAGACCTTTTTGTTTGTATAAAGATTTGTTGAAATCGATCAAACCAAAGGATTGGCATAATACTATCCATAATACTCTGGAAATAATATCTTCAATATCATTATTGAATAAATATTACATTAAAGGTGTTTATCCTAGCACAAATATATATTCTTCTGGTTTATTTTTAGGATCAGAACTGCTGTTACAAGGAGATTTATGTCGACTAATAAATGGTGATATAATACAAATTACTTCTATAAAATTAAAATTCATTCACATGGATAATAAAGAATATGATAATGATAGAAGAAACGATTGTTGTTTACATATTAATGGACATGGTTTCACATCTGATTTATCAAAATCTTTTAATGGTTTACAATCAAATATACCAGATTCACTGTCAAAATACGGTAAATTCTACAATTTAAATAATCCAGAAAAAAGACTCAAAATACCTTTTTCAAGATTGGCTGGTAGATTATATGAATATGAAGATTTAAATGAATGGTCCAATAATACTCTTGATATAAATTATGGCATAAAGAATATCATAAATGCAAGATCTTTCTCTTCAAAAAGAGATGAACGTATTTCGAAAAATAAATCATGGTATTGGGCAGATCATAGAATTGAACAACTTGATTTAGTAGAATTAAATGGCCAGTTATCTACCAACTTACTATATGGTCATGATGTTCGAGATTATAAATCCTTAAAAAGAGCCTTAAATAAACGTAAATAGAAATAAACTTTTATAAACATTATAATCTTTTTTTTCCCTTTTTCGTTATTTATTATCATTATTATTGTTGTTCAAAGATGTCGAAAAGAAGTATGGATATACAGGGTGGGCAGGATAGGTATGGTGGTGGTAATATGATGGAGGATGTACCTTTTGATACTCCGAAAGTTGCTACTGCTGCTCAAATGGCAAAGAGAAAGTAATATTAAAACAGCCATTCAATCTCGAAATAATTTGTACCTCGAGTCTAACTTTGTGAATCAGAATTGCGACAATGAAATCAAAATCCTCTGCAAGACCAATTTCACCTGTCAAACCTTTATTCTCTCCCCCTGTCGTCAGTCAAGAGGTTAACAGTACGAACGGTTTCAATTTTGGGCAATCTACAACTTCAAACTTTTCTTTCTCTGGTGGAGCTTTTAATCCATCCAGTAATATTAACAATACTAATTTGACAGGTTTCAATGGAAACATATTCAATATTCCTTCAAATAATGATGATAAAAGTATCATATTAGAGAAAGAACCATATTTATCATCATCACAACAAAAGATTGTTGAAGATATTGTAAAACCTTTTTTACCTATTGTAAGTTGATCATTATCAATAACAAGACTCGGTCTAATTTGATTATCCAGTCAATCAATCAATATACTAAAGATCCCATCGATTATTTATCACCAGATATAATATCGCAACTATCAAATTATCTCAAAATTCAACAATTATCATCAAATAAGAATATTTTGTCATTATTTAATAAACCATATCGATCTATATCACAAAAAGAGTGGATGACAGATGATAAACGGAATGAAATCAATCAATCAATATCGAAATTAAACGATCTACAGAAAGCGAATTTGATACAAATTATAAAAGACAATGTTGAGCCTCTAAAATTTGTTGATGGGAACAGTTTACCGAGTATCGAATATTTACCAAACGATGTTCAAAGTAATATGTATGATTTTGTTAGGAAAGAACTTGGGATAACTAACGATAAAGGAAATAATAATCCTTTTTCGAGTGTCAAATCTTTTGCGTTCAACAATAATAATCAAGACGTCGGATCAAATATTTTTAACAAACCGACCGATAATACGACGGTCGATTCACCATTCACATTCACAAAGTCTGCAGACAATAAAACGATCAATTCACCATTCACATTCAACAAAGATAACACCACTATTTCTGCACCTTCTTTATTTTCCAATAAATCATTAGAAGATACAATGAAATCTCCCTTTTCTTCAAATAACGAGGCGTCAACTACGCCCAAGGGAAATACATCGTTTTCCTTTGGTAAACCAGCAGAAACACCTGTAAAATCATCGGATACATCATTTTCTTTTCTCAAATCTACAGAGACTACCCCCAAACCGTCTGATTCACCATTTTCATTCACCAAACCTGCCGAAAGTGTCACAAAGTCTGCAGATTCAATATTCTCATTCAACAAATCTACAGAAAGTCCTTCAAAGCCTACAGAGTCGCTGTCCTCGTCAAACAAATCATCTGAATCGGTATTCTCGTTCAATAAAGCGACCGATACCACGCCGAAACCCTCTACTACTCCATTCTCATTCAATAAAACGATCGATGCAACGCAAAACCAGTCAACTACACCGTTCTCATTCAACAAATCTACCGAAGCGACACAAAAACCCTCTACTACCCCATTTCCATTCAAGAAACCAACCGATACAACTTCAATACCTTCTGCTACTCCATTTTCGTTTAATAAAACGACCGATGCGACACAAAACCCATCTACTACGCCCTTCTTCTTCAACAACCCTACCGAAACGACTCCAAACCCCTCTAACACTCCATTTTCGTTCAACAAATCTTCGGATTCAACTCCCAAACCCTCTACTACCCCATTTTCGTTTACTAAACCGATAGAGGATGCACCGAAAGTTTCGGAATCGCTTTTCTCATCCATTAAACCGGTGGCATTTCCCTCAAACCCCTCTGGATCAATCTTCTCGCTCAATAAACCGGTGGAGTCAACTCCGAAAACTTCTGACAATCCTTTTTCATTTATAAAAACTTCAGAATCTACTCCAAACATCACCAGCAATCCCTTTTCGACAACCAATCCAACGGCGAAACCTCTCGAAGCTTCTACCTTGTTTAATAAAGCTTCAGAGTCAACTTCACAACCCTTCAATACTCCTTTTTCGTTCAACAAGCCTGCAGAATCCGTCCAGAAACCTTCCGGAACACTATTAACATTCAATAAACCATCAGAATCAACACCGAATCCTTCAGCAACGCCATTTGGCTTTAACAAACCATCAAACGACGCTCCTGCACCTGTTACATCTCAATTCTCATTCAATAAACCGACAGAAAGTAGCACAAAGCCTTTGGAATCCATATTTTCTGTCAATAAACCATCGCATGATAGTATCTCCTCAGCATCTGTCTCGAATAAATCTACAAATCAGGACGAAAATATATTGAGTGTCAGAAGAATGATTGTGTCATTAAATACGGCGTATTTACATTTGTTATCGACTTCTCCTATAGACCATGACTTTACACCACTTGCACAATATTACATTGAAGAGATGAACGAACACAAAAAGCTGTTGAATAATTATATACCAAAGAAACCCTTGTCAAACACTGCTACTATATTTCAAGAAATTTTAAACAATGATGCACCTAAATTTGTTCCTAAATTCGGTAATGGAAATACAAATTTCATGTCTTCTTTTGGTCAACAAGCTGCAAAACAAGCGGCAAAGGATAAAAAGAAGAGAAAAGATGAAGAATTTGATTCGGATGAAGATGATGAAGCTGAATGGGAAAGAAAAGATAAAGAAAAACAAGAGTTAAAACAAAAAGAATTGAACAATTCATCTCAAAAGGTTATGAAGAATATAAACGGTAAATTTGAATGGGTTGATGTTAATGCTCCTGAGATGACGACTTCTACATCTATAATACCTCCAGTGACATTCACTTCACCTGATATAATAAAATCCTCTTCACCTAATATAACAACATTTTCTCCAGCTAATGTAACAACATCTACAATATCAACACCAGAAAATGACGAAGATAACGAACCTATACTAGAACAACAAGATTTGACATCGTTATCAGCACATGAATTAAAAACAGAAACAATCCTGTTTGAAAACAAAGCAAGATGTCGTAAATTCGTCAAGAATGAAAAAGAACCTTGGGAAAACAAAGGAATCGGTATGATTCGATTACTAAAGAATAAAGAATCGTCAAGAGTAAAAGTCTTGATGCGGATAATCCCAAGCGGTCAAATCATTATCAATTCCTATCTCTTGCCAAGTGCCGACATGTATAATTCTATTGGTGACAAGGGCGTTAAAATGGTTTTTAGCGATGCATCAGGGCAGTTGGATACTTATAGTATTACTTTTGGTACGAAAGAGAGGGCCGAAGATTTGTTGAAGGGTGTAAGAGGGGAGTTGTCGTAGATGGTCGATACTTACTATGTAGTATGCGAATTAATACATTTTGGTTACGTTTATTATATTTTGATGTTGATGAGTTGTACAACTCTAATCAAGGTTACGTGAACTGGTTCGTTGACGATAAAAAGGTCAATGTGAACTCGTCCTGTGCAAGAAAAGATCCACAGCGTCTTCACATGCTATGCCGGTTGGAAGGAAGGATGTACTGGACAAACTCCATAGGAAAGCGAGAGAGTAGTACTACAGATACAAGCGTGGCATCGAAGAGATGTATACCCGACCACGTAGGGAGAAGATGAACACAGAACAAACATACGATGAACATCTAATAATGTCAATCTATCCATACTACACGAGCCAAAGACGTTACAGTAGATACAGACAGAAACGCAACTTTTTTCGAAACGGTGAAACTATTCACCCTACTGACTTCATTATCGATCGGTATATTTGTTTTAATAACATTTTATTCAAATCAATTCATATACAATACTATACAGTACATTAATATTACATTTATTTATTACTTTTATAATCGTCACTCTTGTTCGGGGGTATGGATCGTTACAAATTCGTTATCATCCCAATCCTTTCGCTGAAAGCCATCGTCCCAGTTGAAAAGTAGATGCACACGTGCTTCCCACGTGTTGTAAGTTGACATTGAAAGTCCGTAGATATAATACGCTCCAATCTATATCGACTGGCCGCGTATTCACGGTCAGCCGCTGAAGAAGTCGTTCGTTCTTAAGTGGCTAAGCACGTGTTGTAAGTTGACATTGAAAGTCCGTAGATATAATACGCTCCAATCTATATCGACTGGCCGCGTATTCACGGTCAGCCGCTGAAGAAGTCGTTCGTTCTTAAGTGGCTAAGCTGCATAATATAGTAATCGCCCAGTTTGACTAGGATCATCATTTTCATCAAGACAAAGCATTCTTCTCAATCGTTTTGATCATTTGTGTGACCCAAATTATTTATACAACAAATTCTAATCATTTCCAAAGAAATGGAATGGAATTTAATTGTTTCTATCCACCTTGACAAATAATTCAATTGATCTGTTGACCAAGAATTCAATTCTTGAGTTATTCTACTAGTTAAAATCAGTTGATGATTATCAGAAAGTTGACTGATTTTTGTAGCAACATTGATCAAAGATTGTTGGGTAATTAAAGCTATGGCCGGCTTTTCGCCTCTCCCTTAGCTCATTCGACAGGTTTAGTACTGCCTTTTCGAACATCTAGAGTTTATCTTTCTCGAATTTGGGAGTATACTCAACCACCCTTGTGCGTTCTTACTAATCCCACGCCCCTAATCTTCTGTAACATTACTATCGAAGTTACTTGTTAGGGCATTGTAACAGTATCTAGTCTAGCGCCGCCAGAGTTTATTATCCTAATTCTTTCGCTGAAAGCTATTGTCCTAGTTGAAAAGTAGTTGCGTACGTGCTTCCCAAGTTGAAAGCCCGTAGAGATAACTCGCCGATTTGGATTATCCGGAAACACCTTTGCGTATAAGACGCGTGGCTCACAGCCAGACATTCCATATATTAAGCCGTAGCTAAAGCCATGGCGGCCAAGCATTTCTCCTACGGTTTCAGAGTGGAAATGCGTTAAGCCCTTCGTCTGAGACAGCCTCTCAAGTATGAAGTGTGCGTAGGAGTTCTAACAAGTGTACAACAATATTGTGTGGTTTAATATCATAGTGGATGATTCAGTAGGCAGCCAATGGTAGTAAAAGAGTGATTAGATCTTGAGCCTCTTTTAACCAAATGTAGAAGGCAATTAAAGTCGGAGGATTTGACAAGTAGCAGGTACTTTATATGCTACCCCTTTTATTATATCAACGCTTTTAAAATTACGAATGATATTTTTAATTTCGCCTCGTAAAGTTTACTATCTCCAAGCAAATATTGAAGCTTATTGTATAGATTCAACAGGGTCTCTCATGCATTAGTGAATGATCAGTTTTGATTGATCCATATTCGGTATTTGGGAAGGTTTATGATGTTAAATCTATCCCATAACATTCGACGATCCAGTGGTCATTCTGGTAGTCATCCTGGTAGTCATTCTGGTAGTCATCCTGGTAGTCATCCTGGTGGTCGTCAACGCGATCTGTGAATCCGAAGGACAGTCCTCCTTGTATGCGATCTGTTGATCGGCTGGAAGTCCTCCGTGTAACCACACTACTTTCGACACCCTCGATTTGTTGATTGCTTACAACAGGTTCGAGTGAAGCTACTTTGATCCAACAAAATTTCCTAATATACTAGAGCAATTGATTCCTTGTGGCTCTCGCCAAACTGCAGACATGTCAAGCTCATATCCCAACGCCTTTGCCGAGACATAGCTCGGACGTTGGCCCTGCGAGGCATAGGACTTATTCCCTCATGCCTCGGCATACTACTACTATAATAGTCCAAACTATCCCCATATTCAAACATTTTTGGAGAGTCAAATCAAAAGGAACTACATATACAAGAAAACAATTTCCATTCTCTTAGTATAGATCATCACTATACACAAGTCTCAAGGTCTGACTTTAGAAAGAGCAAGAATTACACTTCTGAACGTCATGCTCCTTGTTCTCTGGTCGCTTGGACGGCACCTGGTACGTGATCTCATACGACCTGGACGCATCAAGCATAGCCTCGCGAGTCAGTGGGATTTGTCTTGTTTCCATGATCTTATTTCTAAGATGTAGCTTGAACTGTACTATGATTACGGGTTTGCAGATGCACTAGTTTCCACGTTGTCCATCGAATTATCTATGCCTTTGTGAATATATTTTATTCAATCGACAAGAATAGAGTCTCGTTTGATCCATTAGCCAAATTTAGTCTCATAAAGTGGAGTTCATTTGGATTGTCTATAGAATCAATCCTGATGACAGTTGGGTCAAGTCAACTCTTGACAAGGTTATGTACCTTGTCGGGAGGGGTGGAACTAAGGCCCTCATTGAACTGCTAGATGGATGTAATCACGTCCAATGCAGTGGTTCCATATTTGCAAACAAAATATAAGCATTTGCAGCGAGAGAACGCTCGAATGTGCCATGATGACTAAGAATACTTCAAAAGATAGTACCGTCCTCTCAATTTTGCTTCACAATAGACATGCGATAATCATTACCACCTTCTTCTAGGTATGGACTAGCTGTTTCAAAAAGCTAATAAGGAACGCCGTATGTATTTTCCCCGTTGCTTTCGGAAGCTTTTTGTGCGCGACCTACATCTCTGGAGGATGCTGAAGTTGTGGGCGATAGGCATAAATTGTCCTTCCATGTCAATTGTAAGCTGGAGAACCTTCCGACTAATGACACATTATAATGTATGGGATAAAATGATGCAATTTCGAGATAGCCTTTTTCTCGTGGACAAACTCAAGCCATACATCGATGACGATCCCTAACGTCTTGACATTTTAGCTGACTTCTACAAAGCATAGAGTTGAGCTCTGGTAGCTTGTTCATGCCCGATCAGTAGTACTGTACTGATTTGTTTGAGCAAAACTTGATATAAAGACCACTCCATACAGTTTGTTGTTGATATTCCAGAAGCACAGATATACAGAAACAATCCATCGAGCGAGGTGACAGTATTCCTCTCGTGGCGCCAATCTTTCTGTCTCGGCCCGTTTTGGGCTAGCATTTCGATCCGATTGTATGTCAAGAGGTGACAGTATGCATCCCCTGTAGCCAACTCTTCAATTTAGGGACCTCCTGGACTAGCATTTCGATCCGGTTGGATGTATGCAATGATGGATATAATAAAGACTCAAATTGTAACAGTGTAACACCTGAACGATAGACAAGCCGATAAAACATAGGCCTGGAGGCCCCATAATGAAATGATGTCGTTACATGATAGTTGCGTTACTACATGCTGTGAATTCGAAGAAATGTAAAGGAAAGTAAAAGATCATTACTGGCACTGATAAATAATCAATGCTGCGGTAAAAAAGTGGGTCAACGATGCTGACAGTGCTGACAATGCTGACAATGCTGGCATTCCGGGGGTTGACCAATTATTTTTTTGTATTGACATGATGACGTACCCCAAAAAAGCTTGCTTTTTACTCATGCCAAAAGGTCGAACCTAGGCTAAGGTGGTAAAATGTAGAGATGTGCATACTCTTGGGGCGATATAAGCTGGAAGCGGCGCCATTTCTCATATCGTCCACATTTGGCAAAGTCCAAAATAGGCTCTGTGGTTTAAGGGTAAAATTCTTCGTTTGGGTTCATCACCTCAATTCGATGAGCTCCGCGTTCGAGTCGCGGTAGAGCCCCTCTTCTTTTGCCTTTTTTCCTGTATCAGTCAGCCCAACTGCAGGTTTTATAAACCCTACTAATAGATGTCACCAAGTTGCTGTTATGCCAGAATAGCAGGAGGTAGATGTCGCGATGATTTTTACAATGAGTGAAAAAAAAAGAACTTGGTAGTGTAGAAAATAGACTAGAATACATTACCACATAAACTACTGTAATATCAAAGAGCAGTCTGGCAGAACAAAATTACATGCCTGAATCTTTAAGAGATCACATGGACGACTATAGCTGTTTAGATGCATCAATTACTCGTTGAACAGCTTTCACGAAGCTGAAATATATGACACTCAATAATGCCCTGATGATTGGGTGTGGATTGACTGGTCACTGTGTGAGTGTATATGCAGAATTTCAGTGCGCGTCCATCCCAGCGAACTCAATCGCCTCTAATCAGGATTATTATACTCGTCGTAGACTTGCCCGTCTTTAAGTATATCTAGATTCTGTCAACGGCGTAGACTACTGAGTATAATACGTGCTGATACAAGGTAGTGAGATTAACTCAATCGACCAAGCGATCGCCTTATTACTCCATCCACTTCACATGACTGTTACTAAACAACGTTGAGAGGTATTGGCTTTAGTTTGGTTGGATTCGCAGCTGCTGGTCAGATTGATCCAAGATCGCTCTCATTTTCTGACCTTCTATCTTTCTTCCTGTCTCTCTCACACTTTCTAACCGTTGGACGCCCATTTCTATATCATTTATATGTCTTTCTAGATCCAATTTCTTTCCGATGACTTCTGGTGATGCTACTCTTTCTCTCAAATCTTCTAGAGCAGATGAAATGCTTTGTAGTTTTATTACAGTCATACTAACATGCGTAAATGCTAATTTCCGATACGTCGTCACATCTTTTAATATCCTTAATTGTTGATTTAACCTTTTAACATCAGATTTATTACCACCTAGTCTCGTCCACAATTGTGCTAAGAGATCGTCATGATCATCTTTGATATTAAAACCATCTCTTGCTGTTATTGACGCTATCAAATCCAATTTATCATCCAGATGTTGTAGTAATGACAACAAGGCCTGTGCATCTTGTATTAATAACTGTATCTGATCTTCTACCGTAACTGTATGTCGAATATATTGATCGTATAATGTATTATCGTTTGAAAATAGTTTTACGATAAGTCCTTTATTGTTTAATCGATTTATGACTTGCAAAGTCCATTTATTAGTTGACAATATTCTATCTACTGCTTTTCCAATCCTTGAATTGTATTTTGTAAGATCATTCGATGCTTGTCGTGCTGATTCTATAAAGTTGGAGAATTCTAAAACCAATTCATTTCTTGATGGGAGATTCGAATATTCCACTACATGTCTCAGATCTCTTATCGATGATTCTGACCTTTTCATATCCATAGGTAATGATATACTTTCTATAGAATTGGATAATATTTCTTCAAATGTCGATTGTGTCGTCATCAATGAATCAAATTCTGGTACTCCATGTACAGACCTTGAACATAACAGATTTATGCCGGGTATACTACAAAATGAGTTTGTTATATTATTGATAAACATATTCCGTAACAACATTCCTCCTCCTATCAAAATATATGCCACCAAAACATATGCGAGAATTGGTTTAGCGTATTGTGCTGTAAGTCCAAGAATGGACAATATATATGATATAAAAGGCCATATAAAATTGTACCATATCGTGTATACTATACTAAATTGGTTGATAGATGATGTTGAATTTTCTTCGTGTAGAGGTGTGACTTGTTTTTTCTTTCTTCGTCGAATCTTTTGCAAATCGTTGTCTGCTTGCTTATCTATGCTATCCACATTAGTCCATGATTGTGACATTTCGGCAGACTCTTCTGGATGTTCCATTGCTTTATGATTAGCTTTTCTCATCCTATGTTGACCAAATTGAACTGAGATCGGGAACGTTAAACATTTTTGTTTATTCACCTCCAACAATCACAGGCAGAAAATCAATTCAGGAGACGACAATGGTAGAAATATAATTATGACGTCATAGCTACGATGCTCACGTGCAATCAAGTCTATGACACAATCATCACAGCTGGTATCTATGAATAGTCTAATAATGAGACTTGTAGAGTAGAATAAATGATCAGATTGTATACCAAGACATTTTATATCAAAGTAAAAGATGTACAATATTACAATTTAGCCTTTGGTGCTTGAGCCTTTTTCAAAACAGGTTCCAATTTATTTGTAGCCATGACATTTCCTTTAATTTTCAATTTACCAGACAAGAATAATGATTGTGGCTTAGCTTTACCACTGGCTAATGATTGGAAATCTTTGTCGGATAATATTAATGTAGCTATTCATCAATTAATAATGATCATTTGACGATATTACGATATAGACTTGCCATCTGCTTTCTTTCCTTCGGGTGCTAGACCTTTCCCAACGATACCGTCATCTTTCAGGTCAATGAACCAACTTGATGTTTTGCCAGAATCGTTTTTGATTGTAAATCCATAGATTGATTTTGCTGATTTAACTGCATCTTGTCTTAATTTATCGTCATTTTTTAAAGCGTCACTGATTAGATCAAAAGCTTTTGAAGACGGGAAGGAATCTATTTGCATTAATAAGTATATACCTTATCGATGTGATGCGATGACTGACCATCTGATAGTGACATTTTGGTTATAACAAAAGATGAAAGATCAATTCAATGAAGCTGTTTAGCATTTGATATATTGACCTCGGCATTTGACATGTGATTGAGGTCTGTGCTTATGATATCATTATAAGCTTTTATTTATTCGACTTCATTTGATATTTTGACGACTTTGATGTATGTCAAAATAGTCCAACAAAGATCAATTGAATGGTCATTTCAATACAATTCTATATGTTTTAATCACGATATTCAAAACATCGTATGAAAAGTGATATGATACTAGTATTGATAGATCGAATTCATAATGATGATGATTCTTTTTCAGTTTCAAGAACATCAATAACTCCACCGACCAGATGTAAACTTCCTATAACAAACACTTTATACTCCTTTGATTTGGATATTTCTCTTACTTCTTCTATAGCTGATTGTATAGTATAAATAACATTGATGTCAACATTTCCATCCAATTCTGAGGTTATTCTCTTGTATGATTCTGCTAAATCTTCTTGCACTTTTAATTTTGACACATCATCTGAATTCGTATTTATACTTATCAAATCAGGACTATAGCCTAGATCATTAAATGTTGTGTTTGTACAGAATATAACATGATTAAAAGGTTGTTTGTTTTGATTGTTCGTAGACAAAATAGAAAATAGTTCTGATAATAAATGATGACCATTCCTTGTTTGTTGATTGAAAATCAATATTTTGTTATCACTTTCATTGATAGTCTCTTTATTGAACCAGTTAGTAGCAACATTAATAGATTCTCTAGTATGAGCTCCATCAATATACCAAGTAATGTTATTTTCTCTTCTTATTTCACATCTGCCACCTAATTTTACTGTTTCCAAGCCTTTTTTATAATCAATGTCTTTTCCCAGATACATTCTACAAGCTTCTACAGCTAGAGAAGCATTGATATATTGAAAATCACCCTTTAAACCCAGTTTTATATTTTTAATGTCATCATTTACTTTGATCACTTTCAAATTACATTCTTTTTCAACAGATCTTTCTTTCAATACTATCATAGCATCATCTTTTTGTTCACATGTTATAGCAGGTATGCCTTTCTTAAAAATACCAGCCTTATGCCACGCGATCGACTTTAAATCTTTTCCCAACATAGGTATGTGATCGATTCCTAAACTCGTAATTACGTTTAACTTTTTATCGGAAAGAAGGATATTTGTTGTGTCAAATTCACCACCAATACCACATTCTATTATACCACAATTAACATCGTTTTGAAAAAAAGTATGAAATGCCATCAAAGTCAAAAAATGAAAATAAATAGGTCTATCATCGTTATCGAATTTCGACCATATTTGATAGAAATATTTCGTAAATTCATCTTCGGTTAATGGAACATTATTGATTTGTATTCTTTCACGTACGAATCTCAAATGTGGCGAAGTATATAACCCTATTTTCAGATTTGTGGTTGTGGATAAAATAGAAGATATGAATGACGATGTTGATCCTTTTCCTTTTGTACCAGCTATATGGATTACATTTAATTTATCAAAATCTGTTGTCTTATAATTTCATTAAGATCGGTTATCGTGTGAAAGAAATATAGACCTACATTATAACCTATTTTATTACAATAATACAACATTTTGTCTTTATGATCATCGGGGGATTTATTAACATCATGACGATTTTGAACTTGTTGTACAGCGGCAAAATTACTTTGTAAGGTATTCAATAAGAGTATAGCAGATTTATAATCTTGAACCATGTTATTACGAATCAATCTCATCTGGTGAAAGGAAAAGAAAGAAAAAAGTGTTTGGAAATCTATGGAAAAGGTTTATTCTAAATATAAATCCAATACATTTTTTAACAATTCTTTTATTTTTAACAACTTTTTCTTTTTATCATTATCATGCTCATTATATATAGATATGTCGACCTTTTTGATAAAGCTTTTCATATCTTTGATATTATCATCCTCCTTCCACCAAACTTCTTGCAATAGATTTGTTGTACCATGACTTCTTTTCAAATTTGTAGATGTTATATTTCCGGTAGATGATGTTTTTCTTAGGGAATTTTGTATTAATTTCGGAGGTTGTAAAGATGAAAATGAAGTAGGATTTGATACCAATAAGTGTTGATTTGTTGGAAGCGCAGGTAAAGGTTTATTGATCTTTAAACCATTTGACGGAACTGTAATAATGTCTTGACGATCTGAATGTAATTTTCGATACGATGACATGGTTGAGAAACATGATGAAGGAAAGAAAGAGATGACTTACATATTTGATATATGATAAATGACTGTGAAGTGAAGTGAGGTGAAGTTGAGACCTTTTCTTCACATCTGATGGTTATAGAGTTTTCCCCACAAAGTCCGTGTCTGATTTATAAAAAAATTATACAGCTTCAACAATCATCAACATAGGAATAGAGAAGATATACACCAAAATGTCATTCTTATTATCACCTGTCAAAGATGAAGAATATGTAAAATTAAAAGAGGCCTTCATATCTGACAACTATGGAGGTTCAATTATGGAAATTAACAAAGTAACATTGATAGCGCCTGTATGTATTTCTTTCTGAACACCTTTGTTGATTACGAAGAACTAATAATGATTGGGTAGGTCGGAATATTATTATGGTCAATTCTACAATCAAGACTTGGATTTTTCAATCATTATACGACGTTATTATATATAATAGATTTTATAATAAATGGATTGACAATATTATTTGCAACAACCGTATACTCGAAAAATCCAACTACATTAATATTATTATTATTATTACCAACCATTATAATATATACGAATTACAACTATAGGATAAAAGAAAGGAAAATGTTAATAAAAAAGGATGAAGATAAAATTAAAGATATTTCACCAAAAAAACCATTTATAACACATTACAGAGGATCAATGATGATTATAACATGTATATGCATATTAGCAGTCGATTTCAAGGTATTTCCACGAAGGTTTTCAAAAACAGAAACGTTAGGTACATCGTTGATGGATTTGGGTGTTGGATCATTCATTTTTTCGTCAGGTGTTGTATCAAATATGAAAAACAGAGACGCCAAATTTTTCAAGAGAATGAAAAAGTCGATGACCCATTCAATACCACTAATACTATTAGGATTAATTAGATTATATACTGTCAAGAAATTGAATTATATTGAACATGTAACAGAATATGGAAAAGATTGGAACTTTTTCTTCACAATGGCAGTTATTCCACCATTTGTAACGATATTTCAAACAATATTCAACATGATACCATCATATTGTATAATTGGATATATTGTATCATTAATACAAGAGTTGTTATTACAAAATACAAGATTGATATATTGGGGAACGTTTGCAGAAAGAACCGGATTTTTTTCCAATAATAAAGAAGGATTGATATCTATACCTGGGTACTTGGCGATATATCTAGTTGGACAAGGTATCGGTATGATAATTTTGAAAAGAGACGAAGAAGAAGTAGTGAATGAAGATGAAGAAAACGATCAATGGGTTGCAAGTATGTTAGGATATAAAGATGAATTAAAAGTTGATAACAATAAAAGCAATACCAACAATCATAATAATAATATTAATACTAACAGTAACAATACATGGAAAGAGTTGTTTAAATGGACAGTAATATGGTTTGGAATATATTACATTTCAACAGGATCAATTGGACCAAAATTAGTAGAAAGTAGAAGATTTGCAAACATGGCTTATTTCACATGGGTTTGTTCATTCAACACGGCACAATTATTACTATTTTGCACAATCGAAAAGATATTTTTCGACGACATCTACAAGCCAAAATCGAAACACGCCGAGAGGGAAAAGATCGAAAAGGCAACATCAAAGATCTTGTCGTCTTTTAATAAAAACGGCCTTTTGATCTTTTTGTTAGCAAATTTATTGACCGGACTTGTAAATCTGACCATCAAAACTATAAAAATGAATGATTTGCAAGCAATGGGGATTTTAATTTGCTACACGAGTGTCATTACGTGTTTTGCTGTTTTCTTGAATGTATATAAAATTTCTGTAAAATTTTAGAACTAGTCATTAATACTATAATAACGTAAATGTAACGAAATGGATGAACAACCTTTATCAAAAAGACGTCGATTGAATTATACATCGCCTGTCAAATCACCATTGAAAGAATCTACAATTGAACATGTGTTGAACGATCAGATAAGGATATTAAAAGGTTACAATAGTGATGATAAATCAATCGATAAACAGATTAAGAAATGGAAATCAGCAGCTCGTCAAGCGATTGATATATTATACCCGACGATCAAAGATAAATACTCAAACGATCATAGTGTAAAAGACCAGAAGATTAATAAATTGAACGACGAAATAGGCAATAAAGAAAGGATATTACAGAATGGAGACGATGTGATGGGTAAAACCGAAAAGATATTGATGAATAAAGAAATCAATGTATTGAGAGATAAAGTGGTTGATATACAAGAAGATGATGATCAAGAGTTTACAATGGTCAAGTTGTTGGATTTGATGAATATTGATTATGGATTGATAGGTTGGAATAAAGATGATCAGACGTGGGATGATGATGACGATGATGATGATGATGGTTGATGGTTGATGGTTGACAAAATATGATTTTATTAATACAATGTAGAAAACAAGAATTGATTTTAAAATACAATATGAATGGTAAATCATAACCTCTTTTTTTTTATTACTGCATAAGTAATGCTTGATAACTCTCCATAAAAAGGAAAAAGCTCTTTTTAGAATTAAAAAGACTTGTCAGTATCTCATCAAGTCTTGTGTTCTCTTTGTGAGATCATAATAATTACTCCGTCATAGACAATACACGATAGTCATCCTCCATTATACATTGAAAACCTCCATCATTGAAGATGCAAGATTGAAATATTAATATCTTATTCTTATGATAGTCTTTGACAACTATGATAATATAATAATCATTCGTCATTAACAATATATTTCTTTTCAGAACACAACTTTTTCCATTCAAACAATTCATATTCTGTAGGTCTTTTCTCCAAACCCTTATATCTTATTGGATCTTGATTTTCTTCTCTTATCAAATCAAATCGATGTCTTTGTTTTTTCATATCCAATAATTCAACGTCGATAATTTTATAAATTCCATCGTATCTATAACCCATTTCAGGTCTATACCTTGAATACACACATTTTGATGATCTTATAACGCGTATAGGTAGACCGTTTTGAAAAGACTCTACCAATCGTGAAGTATTGTCAGATATTACACCATTTTTACCATCTGTACCACAATATTTTATAAGATCGCCATCGTCAACATTGGGATATCTTTCACCAGATTCTGCAAGACCAGAAGCTAACACAACAGAATATGCGCCTTCATTCGTTTTACCAGCTATACCACCTTGCGGACTACCATGACAACCATCACGTACCATGGCCAATTGTATAGGCCACCATTGACCATTTATCAGATCATTATTACCATAATTATTACATGATTTTTTGAATTTATAACCACCTTTTATTGATGATGATGAATTCGATTTAAAAACTATTCCCATCATCAAATCATAATTAAATATTTCTGTTGACCATTTATTGCATAATTCTTCTGTATCCAATCTCAAATAATATGGTAGATTTGTTGAAGAAATAATTCCTGGTAATCCAGACTTATGATCAAACATTTTTCTATCCTTTATTAATTGTGGTGTTACTTTGATAAACATTAATTCGTGTATTAAATTTAATAACTTTTTACTCTTTTCTACATTACGTTCATCGCTGATACATGACATGATTGATTTTTTTAATATTTCTAATTTCATATCTTCTTTTGATAAATGCTTTGATTTTATTGTTGATGTTTTTAATTTTGTATACCATTCAGGTTGTTCAACTTTTATGATACCGGCTTGTTCTAGTGTAAATGATGGTCCTGACATTATTGGAGTATAAGAGGGTGATGCGCTTAATAATGCTGATGTCTCTGTCTTTATTTTTTTGTTTGGTAATTCATATGTATTTGGTAAATCATCTGACATTTCTTTTCTTTTACGGGGTCGGCCTATTGTACTAGTGATTGTTGAATTTGTTGAAGGTGACGAATATACTTCATCTTCATCTTCCCGTTTGATACGTGGGGGAGGTGACATTCTAGCGGCTTCTACTATTCCTGATAGTTGAGGCATCATTTGTAGACTAAATTTGATTGGAGAGAAACGAATGGAAAAAAGAAATTGTGATTATAAAAAATAGTGTCGTGAAGTGAAGGAATGTTTACACAAAAAGCATTTAAAGCACGCGGGGTAAAGCAGAAGTTTATTTTGTTTCATGATGGGAGTCTTTTTTTTTAATAGCATATACATGTACCGGCGAAACCCGTCTTGACATCATCAACCCGATATCGGTCAAAAAATAATAATTGATAAGAGTCATATAATATATCACGTGTGTAAACATGCAGTATCAACAACTTTTATGTCTCTTCAACAAACAAGATACCTATCTTTATAATACAACCAAACATGGATACACCATTAATAGTATCAATTAATCTTGATGATTGGCCAAATGATAAAGGGGGATTTTCAACCAAACAATTGGGATTTATTGGACATGTCTATACATCTACAACAGAAGAAAATCTTAAAATTGTATATGATATGATAAAAGAGTCAAATGGTTTATTTACCATATATTTGGATGTAACATCTATAACAAATACCGACAATATTATATCTCTATTAGATGCAGGAGTTGATCAAGTTATTATCACTTCGAAACAATTGACAGAATTGAAAGATGTAAAAGATGTTATAAAAGACAGGATAATCATATCTGGACAGTCTTCGAGTGAAGAAAATTATCCGTTGTACCTTGGGAATATCTCAGATGTTAATCAAACTGATCCAAGTACAACAAAAGGGAAGAAATCATATGTACCAGTAACATCATTATCAGAAGAATCGATAATAAAACTAATAAAATCAAATACAATACCAATTATATCAACAAGAGAATTAACATTCAATAAAGAAGATGGCAAGATAAGTATAGTCAGCCTATTATCATCAGTAATAAAAACAGATCGACCAGATAAACTATATGCAACAGTTGTAACAGACGAAAATAACAAGACTTTAGGATTAGTCTATAGTAATAATAAAAGTATAGAAGAAAGTCTGAAAACAGGCAGAGGAGTATATTTCAGTCGTGAAAGAGGATTATGGTACAAAGGTTCTACAAGTGGTGATATACAAGAATTAATTACAATAAAATTTGACTGTGATTTTGATTGTATAAAGTTTGTTGTCAAACAACTTGGTAAAGGATTTTGTCATTTAGAAAGATCAACATGTTTTGGTGAATTCAAAGGATTGTCGAAATTAGAAAAGACGTTAACATCAAGAAAGAATGATGATAGTAATGCTAAATCATATACGAAAAGATTATTCTCAGATGAAAAGTTATTGTCAGCAAAAATACTAGAAGAAGCAAATGAATTTATAGAAGCAAAAACACGAGAAGAAATTATAACAGAAGGAGGAGATTTGATATATTTTATGATGACAAAATTAATCCAAAATAATATATCAATGAAAGATATTGAAAGAAATTTGGAATTAAAATCATTAAAAGTTGTTAGAAGAAAAGGTGATGCCAAAGCTATATATGCTGAGAAATTTGGTCTAAATGATGGGACAAAGAAGAATGATGATAAATCTGGATCAAATAATGATAAAGTTGAATTGAATAATGATAAAATAAACGAGGATGATATAAAAATGAAAAGGTATAATATAAATAACATATCGTCAACAAAAATAACAGAATTATTGAAAAGACCATCACAAAAGGATACAAAGAAAATCATGTCAATAATCGAACCAATAATAAAAGAGGTAAAAGAAAGAGGTGACGAAGCATTAATAGAATATACACATAAATTTGAAAAAGCAACATCGTTAAAAGAAACAACAATGTCAGCACCATTTGACGAAAAAGATATGATGATATCAGAAAAAACAAAATCAGCAATAGATATATCATTTAATAATATAAAGAAATTCCATGAAGCACAAGTAGAAAAGAAGCCTTTGATAGTAGAAACAATGCCTGGTGTTGTATGTAGTAGATTTTCAAGACCGATAGAAAAAGTAGGATTATATGTACCTGGTGGTACGGCAGTTTTACCGTCGACAACATTAATGTTAGGAGTACCTGCAATGGTAGCAGGATGTAAAGAAATTATTATAGCGTCGCCGCCAAGATCAAATGGTAAGTTATCACCGGAAATCGTATATGTTGCATCAAAAGTAGGCGCATCCAAAATCATATTGGCTGGTGGTGCACAAGCTGTTGCATCATTAGCATATGGTACAAAATCTATACCAAAAGTCGACAAAATCTTAGGACCAGGGAATCAATTCGTCACGGCGGCTAAAATGTTTGTAAGTAATGATACTACAACGAATGTTAGTATTGATATGCCTGCTGGACCTTCGGAAGTTTTGGTCATAGCAGATAACACTTGTATACCATCGTTTGTCGCCGCTGATTTATTATCTCAAGCCGAACACGGTATTGATTCTCAAGTCATTTTAATAACTGTTGATCTGACAGAAGATGAAATAACAAAGATTGAAGCCGAAATTGATAAACAAGCAAAACTATTACCAAGAAGAGACATTGTCAAGGAAGCTTTGAAACATTCATATATTCTTCAAGTCGATGAGATTCATCGCGGTATAGAATTAAGTAACGAATACGCACCAGAACATTTAATCTTACAAATCAAAAACGCCCAAGAGATTGTAGAAAAGGTTGAGAATGCAGGTAGTATATTCATCGGACATTATGCTCCAGAAAGCGTTGGCGATTATTCAAGCGGCGTTAATCATTCTTTACGTATGTCTTTTCTTTCTCCTCTCTTTTAGGATAATCTTTTACTAATGTGATTATAGCGACATACGGTTACGCTAAACAATACTCTGGTGTGAATGTCGGATCGTATCTCAAACACATCACTTCGTCTTCTTTGACGGAGCAAGGGTTGAAAAATATCAGCGAGTGTGTTATTGAATTAGCAAGAGTTGAAGAATTAGAAGGTCACAAGAGAGCGGTGGAGATTAGACTTGATTATCTTGACAAGCTGAAGAATTAAAAATGGTCCATTAGACTGTGTGGAGGTGTTTGTATAGATATAAATCATATTATAGAGTATGTTCTCACACGCCTGTTCTTCAACAACTTTTCAAAATCCAGTAAGATTGTATGGTAAGAAGAGCTTAGATGTGAATACGCAATATCAAACGCTGTGATGATGCTAGAATATAATCTAATTCAACTAGGATATTCATGTTCTATTGAGAACAAGACTGATTATCATATTCGTCTGTTTGTAAGATCAGAGTCTTTCACTGTCCCGAAGCTGTGTTGGACTCTTGCTTTGATGAGTGATATGACTCTTGTGTCGCTAGAAAAGCAATCAATGTCGATTTTAGGGATACTTTTGTTATTTCTTGTTACACCGAGTCACTTCAAGACTCATACCATATTGATCTGACTATATAGTTTATATATATGATTTTCACATTTCTACTCGTATATCCTTGTAACTTGTACTCGATCAACGACTAACTTGTTTCTCAAGCACCATCAGATCAGAGAATAGTTAATGAGGGACTACCAGCACAAGGAGGAGCAGAGAATCTAGTCTGTACAAAAACCTTTTGCATCCCATCTTCTTTATTCTCAAACTTGTAATAAAGTTTATCCATATCCTCCATGCGACATCGATGAGTTACCATTTTCATAGGATCAATTTCTCCGCTCTGTATCTTTTTCAAAAGATCTTCCCAGTAATAAGCGACCGGAGCTTGTCCGTTACCAATAAGACGAATACCTCTTTCCATGACTGAGCCGATGTTGAAATGATTTGTCTAAAAGTATATAAAATTAGTGGGTGATTTGATGATTCTTATGTGGAGAGAAAACTCACGTATCCAACGTATAAACCAGTGACACCAATACGTCCATAAGACTTTACACTCTCAATCATCTCGTTTAACAATTCACTCGTATCAGTCTCAAGACCGAGGGCGATTTCTGCTTTGTGTAACAACCCTTTGGCGTATTCACCAGCAGCGACTTCTAAACAAACGTCCGGACCACCATGGACCATTTCTTTCAATTTACTTGGCACAGTAGTTCCACTAGGTAATTCCTTGAAATTAATAGTCTCAACTTGTGGGAATTTCTGCTTGACATAATCCAATCGCCAATTACAATCGATAACAATGACTCGTTTTGCACCTCGCATGAAACAGAAATCAACACATTCGACACCGATAGGACCAGCACCCCAAATAGCAACGACATCACCTTCTTTAACTCCAGTGTCGACAACACAATTCCAACTTGTCGGTACGACGTCTGATAAAAATAAACCTTTTTCATCTGGTACATCATCTGGTAATTTTAATAGATTTACATCACCGATAGGTACACGAACGTATTCAGCTAATCATAATCAGTCAATTAAGATCATACGGTCACGTTATTAGAGATGTACATACCTTGACCACCGGCAAAACCACCAGTAAAATGAGAGTATCCAAACATACCAGCTAGAAACCATATACGTTAATAAACTTGAATAATTAAAAGAAGGGAGTAATCTTCACCTGTACGTCCACCATACATTCCTTTTTCGATAGTGTTCGAATTTGTTCTTTCACATTGACTCGATAGTTTTTGTTTACAATACATACACTAGAAACCATTAGTATAAGCTCATAAACGAATGTCAGATGGTAGATAGTCATACATCACCACAAGCGATTTGAAAACTCGCCACCACTCTTTCACCAACCTTGACCTTTTTCACAGCAGATCCGATTGAATCAACCACACCACAGAATTCATGACCTAGAATATCACCTTTTTCCAACTGTATAACCGAGCCATGCAGTAAATGTAAATCAGATCCACAGACTGTAGTTCCAGTTACTTTTAAAATAACGTCTCTATCTTCCACGACGATAGGTTTTGGGACAGTTTCTTTGAATGTTGTTAGTGTACATACTCTTAAAGGAAAGAAAGGATAAATATTCGACTGACCGACTTTTACGGTGTTTTTGCCTTGCCATGTTAATGCAAGCATTGTTTCTGTAGGATGGCCATATTTGGCTCTATCTCTTGCGGGATTAGTTATGTCTTGTTCGGTAATGTTGTTATCACCATGACCGATGAATTGTTCGATTTTTGCCGCGAGTTGTGATACTGCCATTTTGGATGTCAATCAGTATAGCAATAAAGTAGAATGGAATGATTGTAGTAGAGCTTCGAGCTGGGTTGTGTGGTTTATAAAGATGTATACGTCATAATTACGTCAGAGTCATGTTTATGAATGACATCATTAATACATTTATATTATTATAATAATTTTCTACCTCCGATTTAAATAACTTTTACTAAAACCATCGACATTAATACTGCTATTACCATTGTAATGATCTTCTCTGTTATTCAAATTGAACCCTCTCGACTCTCTCTGTACTAAACTAACTTTCTGTTGTAAAGATGTAGCACCTTGATCAATCAATTGTAATTGTGATAAATGACCATTTAATATCTTGACAATTTGAATCAAAGGATCTTGTTTATTATTATTATCATTATTTACCGATTCGTTTGAATTTCTCAAATTTGAAGAAGCGGAATTAATTTCTTCTATCATTGTTGTTAGATCATGAGACATTGTTGTTAATCTTGTTGAACACTTTTCTGCTATCCTATAACTATAAAAATTGTTAGTCAATAGAGATTACACTATCAAAAACGATAATACATACGTTCTATCCCTTTCATTGTCGATACCACCATCTAAACCAATATTATTTCTGTTAATTAATTCATCGACAGCTTTTTCATATTGATTTAGGTATTTCTCCAATTCAATCTGTTCACCTTCAACACTTGATAATTGCCTTTCAATTTCAGAAGTATCTCGTTCTGCTTGAAAAGTTCTAGCATATAATTTACTTATTTTATCACTATTTTCAACCAATTGTCTATCCCATGCTGATATCCTTGTTGCCATGTTACCAAAAGACTTTTGATGCGTAGATAAAGATGTTGTCCAAGTTGTTAATATTTCGTCCAGAGTTTTTGTTGCCAATCTTGACGTTGGTATGGGAGTTGGTCCAGTAGTTGATGCATTTAATGTTGGGTTGAGACTGTTGTTATTAATTATTTGAGCAGGTTTCGCTTCTTCTTTTGTTTCATCTTTCTTCTGTCCAGCATTAACATTATTTTCTGTATTTGTTACTGGTTTATTTATATTTCCAAATAAAGAAGCAGCAGGTGTGGCAGTATTTGTTGTAGTAGTTGATGATTGACCTAATGTAAATGGTGGTTTTGTTGTCGTTTCTGTTGCTGGAGCAGGGAACGAAAATGGAGGTTTAGTAGTAGAAGAATCAGTTGTTGTTGCAGTTGTATTTGGAGTGTTTCCAAATAATGATGGTTTATTTTGTTCGTTTGAAGTAGAAGTAGTTGTATTACCAAATAAATCACCAGTAGCAGGTTGAGCTGGTTTGTCTGCCGGCTTTTGACCGAACAAAGGTGTTGAGTCTGCAGGCTTAGTACCAAACAAAGCCGAAGAAGGTTCTGCAGCTGGTTTTCCTCCAAATAACGATGATGTTTCTCCTGCAGGTTTCGCTGCACCAAATAATGAAGTTGACGACTCTGTTGCAGGTTTCGCTGGACCAAATAATGAAGTTGATGTTGTTGTTTCACCGGCAGGTTTATTACCAAATAATGATGATGTTGTTGTTGTTGTTTCACCGGCAGCTTTATTGCCAAATAATGAAGTTCCACTTGCAGGTGGGAATCCAGCCGGAGTTGTTGAAAATGTAAGTGCAGATGGTTTACTTGTGGACGGAGTTACAATTCCAGTATTTGATGGATTATTTCCACCGCCAAAAGGATTATTTGTAACTGTATTACCAAAAGCTGGGGTCGTTGAAGGAGCTGGTGTAGCTTGTGGAGTTTGTAGAGGTGTTGTAGATGTTATTTCAGTTGATTTATTAACACTGTTATTAGTGTTATTTCCCGGATTGAATCCACCTGTCAAGGTTGTGTTTGTATTCCCAAATAATGAACCTCCACTTGCTGGACCGTTTGCATTTGTCGCGTTAAATGAAAAACCTGATCCAGTAGTTGTGGAAGTTGTATTTGATCCGAATAACGAAGGTTTTGCTTGATTTGTATTATTCATACCGCCAAACAATGTTGTTGAAGGTGTTGTGCCTGTACTTTGACCGAATAAAGTCTTTGGCGCTTCTGTTGTAGATGTATTTTGACCGAATAAAGTCTTTGGTGCTTCTGCTGTGGATGTATTTTGACCAAAGATATTCTTTGGTGCTTCTGATGTTGTTGTATTTTGTCCAAATAAACTCTTTGATGCATCTGTTCCAGACGGCTTTGCACCAAATAATGATCCAGAAGAAGCATTTGTTGTACTGTTAAAACTGAATTTTGGTGGTTCAGCCATTTTCAAGACTATCTCGCACAATGGCGAGAGGTTATAGCGTTATGAACCAATTGTATCTAACTGATCATTCGTCGCGTTATTCCATCTCATAATTGATCATGACGAATGATGTATTTTTTTATAAAAAGTTTATAAACAGCTTTACATGGTCTGTGCTCCATAAATTGGAACATCTCCAACATATCATCATCATTCTATATTATTCTTCCATTCAATAAACATAAACACTACAACAAGATAAATAACATGGCAGACTTAGCACCACCATCACCTATCAAACCTGAAATGCATGATCCTGGTGCACATGATTTAGTTGGTAATTAAATCCCTTTACGAAATATAATTTAAATAATAATAGTAATTAATTAAATAATAAATAGAATCATCAGATGAACATTTTTCAGATGCATCAGAAGGTCAAATAGACCATATTTCAAGTCCAAACATAGGTAGTAGTGGATCAAACTCGCCAATACCTACAACGAGAGTAGAAAGAGTAGACGATGAACCAAGTTATGGAGAAATACCTGGAACTAATGCATATGAAAAAAGAAAACAAGATGCAGTACCAGATGAGATAGAAATTATACCTGAAGGTAGTGACCAGGCAAGAAGTCGTAGTGCATCAAGAGTATTAGAATCTGATCGACCTACGACCCCTGGTGGGACATTAATTCCCAAAACTATTGTAGAAAAAGTTGAACCTGAAGAACCATCATTTGGGGAAATACCAGGCACAGTTGCATATGAAAAAAGAAAAGCCGATGCAGACCCTGACGTTATAATCAAATCACCGTCAAAGACTAGAATGAATCTTGAAGGTACGTATTAATTTTTTGATTTCAAAAAATATCCATAATTATAATTTGACGACAAAAGGTGAACAAATTACAAATAGATTTATTACCGGAAGTGACATTGACCAACAAGACGAAATAATACATCATGATATTGATGACGATGAGGATGGAAATGATGATTTTGATGATTTTGACGATTTTGAAGCTGGAGAAGAGATTGAAGTAAATAATGACGATAATGATAACGATGATTTTGATGGATTTGAAGAAGCTGCCACACCTATAATAAACCAATCTATTAACATGTTAGATCTGGTAAGTATTATTTAATCATTCTTTTATTATTATCATTATTAATATCATAATTCTAGCCACAATTAAGTTTTAATGAAACACAAGACGAAATAAAAATAAAAATAGCATCCTATATTCAAGAATTATTTCCTGACATAAATATTGAAAATGAAGAGGATGGAAAAAAAGAAGAAGACAAGAAAAAAATAGAATCATTATTAAGTGATAGAAGTGCATCATTATGGGAGCAACTAGTTGCACCACCACCTTTACAACCACCCAATTGGATTAAATCAAGAATACGAAGGTTATTTTTGGTTTCTTTAGGTATTCCTGTAGATCTTGATGAAATATTGCCCGCATCAAAACAAAAAAAATTAGTTTTACCATTTGTTAATTTGGAAGTAGAAAATAATGAAAGGAGAGAGAGATCAAAATCCTTTATTACAGAAGAAAATGTTGATAAAAAGAGAAAATATTCGGTTAATAACAATAATAATAGTGGAAATAATAAGGTGTCATTTGATATAAATTTGGCTGCAAGGTTAAGCTCAACAACAGATGCAGCTTTGTTGAATTTTACAGTTGAAGAATTAGAAAAACATGTTGAGATACTAAAAGGGATCATCAAAGAAGGAAATTCGTGTTTGGAACATTGGACCAAGAAGAAGGAATCTGCAAAAGGCGACAAGGAAGCTTTTGAAGGCGTCATTGAGAATCTGGTTGGATTTGTTTCAAAATCAAAATCAAAACGTTGATAATCATTATATATTCATCATTATATATTCGTCATTATTAATTGTCATTGATTGTCGTTACATGCTTGATCATATTTCTTTCATCTTTTCAATTTTACCCCCAAACCCCTTTGCTAATGTCTCTGCCTTGTCAAATATCATTAATGCCAGTCATATCATGTTTTTAGTAGCGGTTCTCCTCCTCCTTCTTCTTCTTCTTCTTTTTCTTCATCTGCTTCCGCCCATTGCTTTTGATTTTTTCTCTCCCGGCGTATTCTGAATAAATGCCATTATAGATGCCCTGATATGATATTTCCATCCATTCCCGTCGACAAACACGAACCATCCACACCAAAATTACTCAAATTCATGCCTTGAATAACAAGCGGCATTATTCTACATGTCCATCATTTTCACCTCCAAATGATCGTCATGATTATTTCACCAATTTATTCCAACCCGCCACAACATCTTTACGTTCTTCCTCACCCGCCAGTTCATATTCCTGCAACCCCTGCGCAGTCCTCGACGCTAGAATATATCCTTCCACCCCATTCGTCCCAAACACGCTCCTGACCTGTTCGTAGATCCCCTTCATGATTCCCGCAGGGATACCGTACGCGCCAGCCGTAGGTTTGAGTATTATCCCCCCGATACCCTTTCCAAACCCTTTGATGAAGCCAAGCGAGCCTTCTTCTTTCATGCCGTTGATCGGATGTGTCAAAAGGCCAGTAATGCCGTCGTATAAGCCATATCCAAACCCTTTTGAAGCAGACGCGATACCCGTCTGTAGAGAAGTGACCGGCTCGTATTCCCGGACAGTACTGTCGTTGTATAACTTTGGAGCGTTGTGGAATCCTTTGGAGAGAGAATTTGTAAATTCTATAGGTGAGCGTAGCGACGACTCTAGGATTCTTCCGATACCTTTTGATGTGTTCAGTGCGGTTTGGATCTGTTGCGAAATGTCGGCTTTTGCGACTGCTTTTCCACTAGTGTCGGTCTTGTTTTTATCCGGGTGGATACCTAATAATTTCAACGTTTCGGGTGGGAAATCGGCAAATCCCATCATGATGTTACTGGCTGTACCGATTATTGAACCGGCTCCGCCAGTAATAGGATCTGTAGGATCATGGTTCAATTGATATTTATACGATTGGTATAATTCGACATCTTTCAACTCTAACAAACTTTCTTTCAAAAGAGTTGTAAAAGCAAATGTGCTTAATTTTATATTCCTCTCTTTGACTAACCATGTGGTTATTCTGTTGGGACATAATTCACATCTCATGCTGTTAATATCAAGTTGTTTATGAAAGAAGTTTGCCCCATCTTCACATCCATTTTCTTTTTCTATACTTTTTGCCATCATTTTGGCCTTTTCAATAGTAGACCCTTTCAAAGCTTCCTTTATCAATTCGACTAGTTTGTCAGATGTCAAATCTTTATATAATACAGGTTCTGGACCTGCACCAGCTTTATGAACCATTGATCCCCAAAAAGGTTGATCACCGAAAAATGGAATGATTATCGTTGGTTTACCAGCCGAAATACCTGCAGCCGTAGTTCCTGCACCTCCATGATGAATTACACAAGATACTTTGTCAAATAACCAATCATGTGGTATATCTTTATCTAATATCATGATACTATCTGGTATATCTAGTTCATTCAAACCTATACCGCCCCAACCTTTTGATATCAAAGCTCTTTGACCAGATTTTTTAACAGCATCAATCATCATTTTTGTCATTTTTGTAGGATCGTCAACAACGATAGATCCAAATCCTATATATATAGGTGTCGAACCATTTGATAAAAATGACTGTAATTTATCAGTTGGTGTATACTTTGATTTATCAGATGATAAAAAGAAGAATCCAGAAATGTAAATATTACTTGACCAATCTTTTGGTTTCGGTATCAATATAGGTGACCAACAATAAGTATGTGATACTTTTAATCGATTTAATATACCTGGTGAATTCAACACATTTATAGGTTCCAAGTTTAGTATATTCTCTCTGAAGCGATTAATGATATCACCTAAACCTTGCCAAGTCATCATGTCAACTAATAGGTATGTCAAATAGTTTGTTAGTGATGGATCTAAATTTGTTGATTTGATATTTGCTAATGGATGTGGGAATGCTTGTGTAGGTGAATATGGCATTCTATCTTATTATTAGTATAGACTCATAACGATATCAAGATAAGATATAACGACTTACGTAAACATTACATGTAACGGACAAGAAAGCTTTTCTGCACAATGTATATGAGCAAAACTCGGAGGATTAGCAATAATAGTACCTGCAATGAATGGTTGATTTAGATAATCATTTGAATTATCAAACGACCATTCTTCTATTGTAGAATTATTAATTTCCACACCGGTGCCGTCACCTGTTTCTATGCAACTTCTCCAACATCCTTTGATCATTTCTGACATTTCTAATCTCCTTTTCCCTACGTCACCAGACCGTAAAGTAGAGAATCCAGGCATAAGTCCGGGATTTTTAACCATGAATGCCATTAATTCAGCAGGATCACCGCCGATATTGAAAAACTCCAGACCATTTTCGATCACAAAGTTGCGAAATGTCAAATGAGTCGCTAATCTTACTCTATGTCCATACTTATTCTTCAGTACTTGTCCAAGTGCGACAAAAGGTTGAACATCACCACGAGATCCAACGACATGTATTACAATATTTAATTTCGGTATAGGTGATTTATTCGATGTTTCTTCAATTTGCTTTTGATCTCGGGCCTGTTCGACGATTGTTTTGTTAAGTAAAGAAGAGATGTGATCATTCTTCTGATCTATCTCTATATCAATACGTCCTTGGTCGTTTAATTCTATCTTTGTTCCATTTCCAAGAGGATTATTATTGTTTAGAATTGATTTTAATGTATCACCAAAGGAATTTGATTGATCTGTGCTCTTTGCGGACGATTCATCGTGTAACTTTTCGCCATGAGACTCTTGGTCCTTGGACATAGATGTCTCTTTAATCTCTGAAGAAGCCATTTTATGTGCAATTATATAGGTTGAGTTGTGAATGAAGTTGATTCTTGGTAAAGTTGTTCTTCTATGATTTCCGTTTATGACATCATGCGTGACATGAACTACTACACAGTAAAACGTGAACGACATAAAACGTTCAACTATGTAATGTCCAGCATTTTTAATACTCTATATTATATACTAATATGACATATATACATACTGTACTCTAGAATGATCTAATCAATAGCCATCCTTACTTGAACCTGTCTTAAAGGTACTCCACTCGAGTTATTGACTAACAAGTCTTGATCATTATCTATTCTTGCTGGTAATACAACTGATCTCCTTTTCAAAAGTGGTTCTAACCCTTTCCCAAAATTGATTGTACATAAAATAGCATTGATGATTGTTGCAAATAATAATAAAATCGTAATGACAGCAAATGTTGTAAGTCCTCTTCTTGCAGGTAAATAAGATTGAATGCGTAGAAACCCATATGACGATGTTTCGTGATACATTCTTATGAGTTTGAAAAAGAAATATGCAAGGCCTCCCAAATAACAAATGATGGTAAATATCATACCAGGTATGAATTCTTTTCTCGTCCAGTAACCAGCTAGAACGAGTATGACGATAGTAACGGGTAATGCAGCTATGGTTAGACCGAACTCTACATCTTTTATATCAACAACAATAACTAGAAATTGTACTGTAAATGCTAAAAAGAAGAAAAAATCAAATTTCAACAATGTAATATAGATCTAATATGTCCATCAGTAAATGTACTTGATGCAGTCAATGATGAAATATAAAACATACCTGATACGTTAAATATCTTCTCCTCATTTGCATATCTGCAGATATATGCTTATAAATCGACCAAGCGAATTCTTTGTATAATTGAAATGAAATTAAACATAGCAATATTGTACAAAATCCTATAACACATGGTACGGCGATTAGAAATGGCCATACCATACTTCTCAAATTCGCATCAATGTTGGTGTTTGAGAATTGAACAACTCCCAAGATAGCTTGATCGATTTGAGTTGTTTGTACGGCGGCATAAATTATTAGTCCGACATTATAAAGACATAATCCGACTATTTGAATAGTATTTTTTAATCTTAACGCATCCCATGTTAAACCGATCTGATATAGAAATCCGAACACAAATAGCGAGAAATATGTCTCGATAGCTCTTATACTTGATGACTGTTTTTCTCCAGAGAACCCATTCAATGCTTGTATAAATCTACCGAATATATATCTATCATATAAAAGAATTAGTTTGTGACTTTTTATTTTCATTTCAACCAAAACTGATTATATTTACCCTTCGAGTGCAAGACCGATAATAGCTTGTGCTATAACCACAGATAGGAATAGTAGCATCCATTTCGAACCTGATCTATACATGATCCGAACCGATTATTATATTCTTCTTGTCGACCGACTGAGTGAAATATTTAAATTTTTGAAAATTCCATTTTGAACAATGAACATGAGACTTTTGACGAATTTCGAGGTGTAATTTTCGGATATATGGCAGGTTATTATCACAATCCAATCAGTGAATTGAGTATATGCCGAGTAGGGAGATCATATCGAATAATCAAACGAATGTGTATATCTATCAAGGATAACAATTCGTAGCCGGAAACATTCTTACAAAGATATAAATTCAACCACGTGCGACATTTTCCCCTGAACTGTTTCCTAAGACCCTTGATTGGTAAATAAGGTTCGTGCAACCGCGTCACAATCGGCAACTTTGACGACTAGATAAGATCTTTTGAATCTCGAACCAGACATGCGAGAATTCATGTCAAGTTGAAGTAAATAAGAAAAATGTAAGCTTTATAGAATATCGTATATATCATAGTAAGCAAATATAGAATCATAATAAAGTACATACTGTATGGGTGAATGTTTATGAGGTTTACCCCGCAGTTCTGTACCCCTCTGAATTATTATTTATAACAATGATGCAATCAATATCATATCATATCTTGTCAGCTTACCATGAATGCCTTGGTGGCTGCTCAAAAGAAATGGCAAGACATAAATGGACTAGAAAAGACGATAAACAATCTACAAAACATTATAGATTCAACAAGTCGTGCGAGAGACGAATTGATAAATGGTAATCCTAATCTCTTACATAACTTGTTTGATGTTAACATTTCATAGGCCTATCCCAGGGACATTCTACGATAACAAACCTACAAGACTCAAATAAAACATCTTTTGATCGTATCAACAAAGATGCCAAAGATTTACATGTTGCAATCACGCATTATGGTAAAGTCTTAGACAAGGTAACTCCGATTTCTTCTTTTATGAGAAACAATTCCATTAATTTGATGGAATAGAAATTTAAAGGTACGAAATTACCACAAGCAAATGTCGACCCACTAGCATCATATACACAACTCACAAATCGTGCAATTGGAATGCATTTATTAAGAGAAGGTTTATTTGATATAGCAAAAATCTTTATATCAGAAGCATCTACAAATTTTGACCAAGAGGATGAATTTTGGAATATACCTGCTAGAAAAAAGATAATAAATAATGATAATGATAACAATGACAACAGTGATGGGCAACTAAATATGATGAAAAATGACGATAATGATAATGATGATGAATCACAAAATATACAAACATCGTCAACGACTTTTTCGACAATAAATTTAGAATCAAAATTCGAAGAAATGTATAAACTTGTCAATTCTTTGCAAAATGACAAATCATTAGATGATGCTATAAAATGGTCTAGAGATAACAGTCAATTATTAGAAGATCGTGGATCGATACTGGAATTCGAACTCGTCAGATTGAAATTCATCACAATCTTCCTTGACGATACTCAATCCACGATGCAGACCTTGGAATATGCAAGAGCAACATTTCCAAAATTCACAGCACGATTTTTACCGCAAATATCAACGTTATTAACATCGTTAATATATTCATCAAACATTGATAAATCGCCATATAAAATACTATTCGAAAACGATAAAATATGGTCGGAAATGGCGATAAATCTAAAGAGAGAATATTGTGGATTATTAGGTCTGAGTGAAACAAGTCCGTTATACACAGCAATAACGGCGGGTGGATTAATTATGCCGATATTGGAGAAATTAGAACGAGTCATGGAAGAATCAGGTGGGCAATGGACAAGTGCGAATGAATTACCTGTCGAAACACCACTTCCATCTTCATATCTATTCCATTCGATATTTGTTTGTCCTGTCAGTAAAGAACAATCTACAGATAATAATCCACCAATGATGATACCATGTGGACATGTTTTGGCAAAAAATAGTATGGAAAAGATATCTAGAAGTAACAAGTAAGTACATTTCTTTTCTTTTACTATCTTGACATGTTAAATCACTAATATCACCGTCAATAGAAGATTTAAATGTCCTTATTGTCCCAACGAAAGTTATCCACGAGATGCAAAAAAAGTATATCTATAAGTTTTTGGAAGAGTTCAAAATTGAAATAAATTAGCATCATACAGAGCAGCTTGACCGATTTTGAAATATCCTGGACGTAGTTTATTATATATCCCTTTGTTATCAGTAATCTTTTGAGCAGCTTTTAAAATATCAATATTATCTTGACCATAACTCGATGTAGGATCTTGATATTGTGTAGCATAATTCATATATCTAAAAGAACTTGCCAAAGATTTCTGTTTTGATAGATTTGTTATTGTAGTCAGGATATCGGATAGAGTTTGGTAAACAAGCTTATCATCAGACTTTTGAGACCACCAGCAAGATAAATGCATAATAACAATTACATTTTCAGAAGATGATATACCAAGAACATTACCACCGTAATTGTTCATCTTTTTCAACATTGGTTTCGTTATGAATTGAAAAACTCCAGCACTAGTAGAATTCTTCAATCCGTTCAAACTTCCAATTTTATCGTAATAGATCTGCGTAGCGAGTCTTAACATTTCTTTGTCCAGTAAGAAACTTGTGACTGCATATACTTCTCTTAAACCATATGGTTGCTCGTTTTGACTATTTCTTGCAAAAGTTACTTGTTTGATATTTGATGTGAAATTCAAGGAAGTATAGATTGTATTCAATTCTTCATAGATATGAGCTCCTCCACCATTTGGTGCACCATAATAAAGTTCTGCTCCCATTATAGGTATATTATCAGATGCACCGAGAACAACCCATCCGCCAGTTTTAGTATCCAGTTCTGCATTCAACGCCATGTTATAATAAGCATCAGTAACGGCACCGAATGTATTATTAGTATAATTAAAGTAAAACTGATACCCACCAAACATGTCACCACCTGGCATTGGGAATAAAGCAACCTTGAACTCAACAACGATACCAAGGTTAGGTCCACCGCCACGTAAAGCTTTGTAAACCGTTTTTTGATCTGGTGTGCCGTTATAAGTGGCAGTGAATATTGTACCATTATACAACACAATCTGATTGACATTAATAATGAAACATTGTTAAAAGAAGAAAACTTACGGTATAACTAAGTACATTATCACATGCCCAACCATGTTCACCAGATAAATATGATATACCACCTAGATCCATTGTTACCTATTTGATAAAAGCAAGTAGGAAAGGATGAAGATTTATATACCTCCCAACGTCAATCCACCGACTCCAATATCCGCAATCCGACCACCAATAGCAGTAACATCATGACTATTTAGATAACCATAAACATCGCCCCAGATTGCTCCGGGTCCGAGTACGGCAGACTTTTTATCGCTAGACATAGTAATTTGATTCAATTTCTTCAATGAAATAGTAATACCATTATTTATTGATGAACTACCAGCAAAAGCGGCATGACCACCGCTTTTGATTGAATACTGACAATCAAATCTAGAAGTTAATATCATAACAGCTTGTACTGCTTGGATAGAAGTCGGTTCAAATATACATGATGGTTGTAATTCTGATTGTAATCCTGACCAGTATCCAGATACAAATGCTTCATATGATAACGCAGTGTTTTCTTTGTTTGACAAACATGAGCCTAAATTATGTGTACTCCATGACAACACATAACACTTCTTCATCGTTAATACTAATCAAATGTGTCATGAGATAAGAATATAACATACTACTAAACTACAGCCACCGCTAGGACATGAGGTACTACGCTCACTTGCTGGAGTAGCGCCATTGGAGTTTATGACAGAAAGAAAACCAGGAATGGCATTAACGTCGACGCCTAAAACGTCCAATGCGTTTATCAAATCGGCTGGCGATAACAAAGATGGATCCGTATTATTATTATTATCAGTGGGGATTGAAATAGCAAAGATTAACGAAACGTATAAAAAGATAAACAATGAAAGTTTTGTTGCAACCATGACTTGAATAATCGCGATCGAGGGCAGTGAGGAAGGATGACAGTTGAGAATGGAAAGACAAAGTGTTAGTCTTGGATACTTATGTAAGTTACATCCTTACCAAGTCATTAGTATTTCAAATCCTACAAGTTGATGTGGCTTTTGCAGGCATTACTACCAAGTTCTTGGCCTCAGAACATAGTGTTGTATTGTACTGGTACGAACCAAAAAGACAAATCATGGTGGTTGGAAGGTCGAAAAAGTTGAATCTTCTACGCGTGATTGATGGCATTCCTGCAAGACAAAATCTTAAATGTGATCGATGAAGGACAAAATTTACAAATTTCGCCTGTTAACCAATTGCCGATCTCTCCATGGAGAGGCAAAGAAAAAAGAATCAACATGATCTACAAGACTATGCTTCATATTTGAAAATCGGGTGATCAAGTGGAAAGATCCGACATGTTGATTAATAAAAATGTTCCGTCTGGCATCATTAAACGGTGGAATGAAATTTTAATGGCTCAGTTGAGCATGATCGGAGAATGATTTGCAAGTTTGGCAAGTTGATGTCTGCACCTTATCTTTTAGGTAAGAAATGCTCGTTATATTAAACAAGTCATCCACAGCCTGTTAATAGCCTAGTGTATTGTCAAATGCAGAGTTAGTAAACTAATGATCCATTATGACGAATACAATCCAGTTTATCAGGAATGAATTAAAAAATCATGCCAAAGTATTTGTAATTCTTTTTGTGCATACCTGTGGAAGGATCGGCATTTAATCGATAATTATAATGAAGTATAACAAGATAACACAGAGATTTGAGATTTAGACCGGCATAAGCGAAATGATCATTCTTTTTGACCAATCAATTTTGAACAAAAGGAGCAGGGCGTATGATGCTTTTGGATGTGTTACATGCTCCGCCTTTTTTTTTTGGCACAAACATGATGTCTAAGCTCACGGTCAAGAGTTCGAGAGCAATAATTTCCAAGCTCTAGCTCGAAAAATGATTGCCTTATCAGAAAATCAACGGAAAAGCCACATTTGTGATTGACCGCCTTTCTTATGTATGAAAGGCTTTCCAAGTCATGTCCTTTATGATTTGCATTGTTTTACAGCTTGTGTCGAATGATGAATGGAAAAATTAAAGATGGTAGGGTTTGTGCGGGAATAAGGTTCATTCCGAAAACGATTCTGCGGAGGATTTATGTCACGAAACTTTATTCATCCCTAGGAACAAGTTCCTGTTGAAAGGCTATGACAAAGACATGTGAGTTTCTATCAAACGCGAGTTGTCGAGGCAGAACAGTATGAACAGCTTCTATAATGGCACGATGAGAATTTAGATCACATTGTGGAAGCCAAGCCTTATGTATGAATTTCGACAACACGATTTTCACCATTCTCTAACACCAACTTAGATCGCTTCTCTATCTAACAAGCCTTATACCTATAAATAATGAGCGACAACAGGTAACGATATCAGCCTGAATAGCTTTATCGTACGGTTACCTAGATATAATCCACCTTGCAAAAACCCAGAACTATCTTGTTACAATACAGATCTCTTTTGTTTGGCATGTAGCATAAACTGTCTGTTAATGTACGAGCTACTGTCATCATGTCATGTATAGCCTTTTTCTTGACGTGAACCTACTGTATTTTTTGTAAGCGAAAGGCTCTAGATGTCAAACCTATCATGATCGAGACATGATCGTTTCACATCACGACCAAATTCACTGATGTATGTGAAGTGAAGTTTCACATCCTCACCACTTCTACCTTTGCAAGTAATCTTTCTCTTTCTTCTTTCCCATATTCGTCATCATTATAGTTTCAAAATGCCATCCCACTCATATGTCAATAAAACATCTATGCAAGTCACTGATAGTGTACTTATCATCATTACAACAATCTGCATAATTCCAAGAGTATATTTCGCAATAATTCAGCCAAGGAAATTATCATGGGATGATTATCTTATCGGTTTCGCATATCTGTGTTTCTTATCGAATGCGATTCTATATTTATCATCCGCCGATATAATATTCAGACTGTTAACAGCAGCTTCTACAAAGAATTATTACCCTGAAATGGTCAATGACGGCTTGCTATTTCGGAGAATAATGTATGCTGCTACAACATTATATTATATGACTGTTTGGAGTGTAAAGTTGTCATTTTTGGCTCTATATCGCATGTTGCTCCAACGATTATCTGGTGGTATACAAGTTTTATGGTGGGTTGCTTTTGTATTTACAATTGTTGTAAGTGTTAGGATTCTATTCCTTTTAAAAATGATGTATACTAATGTTTGATATTAGTCTGGAATTGCAGCAGAATTATCACATTTGTTTGCTTGTGGTTCACCTGCAGAAGGATTCAGATCTACTGGATGTATAAGTCCAGCTGAGTCAAAAGGTGTTGTTGCAAGTTTATGGTATGTTTATGCTGCAGATGTGGTAACTGATCTTATGAGTAAGGTTTCATTTCCATCATTGTAATTCAGTAAATTAATAATATTATTATCGTAGTAATGTTATTACCTATCATCTTAATGAGTACAACACAAATGCCTCTCAAACAAAAACTACGTATCGGCGTAGTGTTTTGTTTAGTATTTATTTGTATTACTGCGTCAACAATTCGCGTTGTAGAGGTTGGTAGTACAATTACTGCAACTTCACAGCCAAGTCCATCATGGGTTGCTCTATGGGGTACAGTTGAAGCAGCTATTGGTATGTACCTTGTTTTCCTTCTCTGATACGATAACATGTTTAACATGTATCTACAGCTGTTATCATTGGATGTGCGCCTGGCCTGTATCGTGGAGTTAAATATATATTCGCTACTCATGGATCATCGTCAGCATCATCTGGAAGAGGACAAGCATATGCAATGCAAAGATCAAATGAAAGAAAGGCCTCGGCTCATAACAAACTTAGTACAATAGGACTACCGGATTTTGAAGTAGGAACTGTCAATAAGTCAAATAATGGTGAGTTTATTGTATGGGGAGGAAATGATTTGAATAGGGAGTTGAACGCAAGAAATAGTGAAATAGGCTTGACGGATAACAATAATGTCAACAATGGACGGATTACTGTTACAAAAAGTTTTGACATGTTTGAAAGCAACGAAGTTAACCATGATGTTAACTATCCTGATAAAAGAGGTGGCAAGACCAATTAACATCCAAATCGCATCTATTCAAAGTCTTTGACTGGTTGTATCTAATAATCATTGATTGATTTTTCCCTTTAGGTAGTGATGGAGAGGATAGAATATATACCCAACCTAGATTGTCAAATAGATTTTATGCATTCCAAAAACTTGATTCTAGATTAAAAAGTGTGATTATAACATTTGATTGTAGTTGGTAGTCATTCATCACTACTGTACAGTAGTACTTGTATTATAATCGACATTTGAGCCAAGTCTTGGCATTAAACCCTATTTATGGCTATAGATGATTACATTTTAATAATCCATCACAAATCGCAACTTACATACACACTCATCACCACCTGAGAAATGGCAGATACAACATCTTCTGAAGAAGTACAATTGTCATTCACAGTAAAATCATCAGGAGATGTAAAATATAACCTCACCTTACCAAGCACAACGACAGTAGCAGATTTGAAAACTAAATTATCAACTTTGGAATTCGCAGATATACCGACCACAAGACAAAGGTTAATCTATTCTGGAAGAGTGTTGAAAGATAGTGATACGTTAGGATCATACAAGATTAAAGACGGAAATACGATACATTTAGTAAAAGGTGCAGATAGTAATGCCAGACAAAACCCTGCAGATCAAGGAGGATCAGCTACTGGATCTAATCCTGTCAATGCAGCAGCAAATGTACCTACTAATATAGCTGCTGGTATGGGATCGCATAACCCTCTGGCAGGACTTACGGGAGCTAGATATGCTGGTTTCTCTCAACTACCTGGGATGGAAATGTTTGGAGCAGATGGAGGGGTAAATATCATACTCTCTCTCTCTTCTAGAAATCGTACTAATTAAAAATGTAATAGATGGGAGCAGCACCAGATCCAGAACAATTGTTGAGATTACTAGACGATCCAAACTTTGCACAACAAATGAACGAAGCGATGAATAATCCTTCAGTCTTGGACATGATGAGAAATAACCCCATGATGCGTAACAATCCAATGGCGCAGCAAGTCTTGAGTAATCCAGAACTGAGACGGTTCATGTTCAATCCAGAATTCATAAGAGCACAGATGAACATGCAGAGACAAATGGGAGGTTTTGGTGGACCAGGACAATCATCATTTCCAGCACCAGGAAATACAGACACAAGTCCTGACAATAATAACAATAACAACACAAACTCTACTTCTACTACCAGTGATAATATTTCATTCGTAACCGGAGGTCAACAGGCTTCTGGTTCGAATCCTTTTGCGGCTTTGTTTGGAGGTAATCCCGGTTCTGTCAGGGGTACAACTCCTATTCCAACAACTACGACATCACCACCAGAATCACAACAACAACAACATCAACACTCATCATCTAATACTACAACACAACAGCCTTTGGACAATAATAATAATAATAATAATAATAATAATAATAATAACGGACTAGCAGGAATAATGAATCTACTTAACCCCCAACAAGGTGAAAATGGAAATGGAGCCTTGTCAGAAATGACTAGAGCGATGATGCAGAATCCAGAAATGATGCGTAGCGTCATGTCTATGATGGACGATATGGGTGGAAATCAACAACATAATAACCCTAATTCATTTAATCCGTTCATGTTTGGGAATAATCCTAACAATACCACTAATATTCCTAACAACACTCAACAAAATATAACCGATACTAGACCGCCAGAAGAACGTTATTCTGAACAATTACGTCAGTTAAATGACATGGGATTCTTTGAATTTGATAGGAACATTACTGCATTGACGAGAAGTGGTGGAAGTTTACAAGGTGCTATAGAAGATTTATTAAATTCATCGTAAAGAATTACTGTAAAACGAATGACAATTTATTTGATATATATTATATGAAACGAGTGACATTCTATTAATATATATCATGACTGAATACAAACGAATGACTTGATAAAATATAAGCAAATAAATAACAATTGATAATTAAAAAAAGAAAAAAAAAGTCATATCTCGTCCATTCTTCGATATATCCTTGAAATCACCATGATCATCGAATAGTTGCCGATTTTGACAAGCTAGCCTTTGTAGAAGTAGATGAATTACCAGTGGAGCTAATAGAACTAGTTCCAGCCTTCTTTTCAAATACTTTCCAAAATTTAAGTGACTCATCAGCGGCTATAATTAAGATAAAAAGTTAGTCAAACGTTTTACAAGGAGAAAGAAGTGATAATTACCAGCAGTCGCCAACATTTGACCATCTGGACTCAATGAACTGTACAAAATTCTTGTATCATGAGCAGGTATTTCGACATTCTTGACCAAAGTTGGATAACTCCAAATAGACAAGGAATTTTCAGGAAAACCAGAGCATGATACGATTTCTTTATAAGTGTTTGACCATTTCAAAGAAGTAACTTGCATGCCAGTATCGATGCTGTTGACTCTTGCACCACTTGTAGTGTTCCAAAAGTGTATCATACCATCACTTGAACCACCACCAGTAGCCAATAAATTGTTTTGCCATGGACACCATGACAAAGCTTTTACAGCTGCACGGTGATTTGTCTTTGTAAACTTTGGTGCGTTTAAACTTCTTGCATCCCAAATATTTACCATGTTATCATTTGCACCTGTCGCAAGTTGTACTCCATCTGAACGCCATTCCAAACCACAAACTTCACCGGTATGTGATGACAACTCTGCAACTTTATGTTGAGCGACTCTAACGTCATGATTAAAGATCAAACCTGATCTTGATCCTGTCGACAACAAATGTTTATTCCAACCCATAACACCAATTCTTGTATCATGTCCAAACATACTTCTCAGCTTTGTTCTCTCTTCTACATCCCAAATCTGAACTTCGCCTGTAGCAAGACCGGCAGCAACATATGCACCGTCGCCACTCCAACGAACAGATGAAATATATGTAGAAGCATCACAACTAAATAAATCACTGACATTACCACTTTCTGCAGACCAAACATAAACTGATCTTTCGAGTCCAATAGCGACTTGATTACCAGATGACCAATCTAATAAATTAAGATAATAATCGTCTTTTAATCCAGGTGCGTCAAGTACCCTTTCAGGTGCTGTAGGTACTCTTCTACGGAATTGTGCACTTGTTGATGTGACATTCTTGATTGGACGATTATATTGTGATCTCAAATCAATTGGACGTGAAGACTCTGGTGGAGCAGGTTTGAATGCTAAAATTCTCTGATTTAGAGAGATACCGCATGCAGTAGCCATTGATGATTGAAAAGCTGCCGTAGTTGGCGATGCTTTTGTGTATTGTTTATGATTGTTATGGTTATCTTCATCATCATTGTCAATAATATTCAATCCTTCCAAAGATAATGTCCCGTCATCTTCTAAACCATGTCCTGCAATATCAAAAGCAGTTGCAGTAGTAGCAGCACTATTTGCGAGTACAGATGATCCTTCTACTACTTTGTTTGATGTTATGACAAGATTAGATTCATTTGTTGTTGATCGACTTGGAATAAATCTATCAGCAGTACTATAATTGATTCTAGTCTTTCCAGACTTTGCTATTTTATTATTTCTTAACCTCGATGGTGTGACACGGTTGTTAAGATTTGTTATAGATCCAGTCCCAGTAAGAGTAAAATCATTTATAGAAGATAAATCAACTTTTCTTGGAGAATTTTGGACGACAGGTCGAATAATGTTTGATTTTGGTGAATCTTTTGAATGATGAACTTTTGATGAAGAACGTGAAAGACGTGTAAAAAGTGTACTTCCTCTATGAATAGATTCAGTTTGGAGAAGTGAAGAAGATGTCTCAACTATTTGACGAGGAGTAGTAATAGCAGATGGAGATGGTGTTAAAGGTGCTACACCTCCTGCAAATCTTGTTGAGAAAATACCATCACGGCGTTTGATTGGTGTAATTACTGAAGTAGTTGCCATATCTGCAGAATTATCGATTGATTATTCCTGGCCTAGTAGTGTTGATTGTTGATTTGATTTATTTTCCCTGTAGATGGCTCAATTAAGAGATCCGTTAGTAGTTTATATATCTGCAGATATTTTTTGAGTAACCGTTATTTGGTAGAAGAAGAAGAGAAGAAGATAAAATGGCTAATTAGCCGAGGAGAAACTTTTTCGGTAATAGATTTTATAACAGATGCAATTTTATTTTATTTTAAATAGATGATATAATGAGAAAAGAAAAAAAAAGATATATGATGGATTAGACGACCTTAAGTATTCATTGTTTTGATTTAACTCGATTCGTGGTTGCGAGGAACAACGACCGACATGCTAGCTATTTTTGTACCAGCAACCAAAAAAAAAAGAAAAGGGAAAGAGCGGGGAAACTTGGCAACACCCGTTGAATTACCTCATCATTCTTTGAATCTCTTTTTACATGTGGGGTAATTACCTTTTCATATACAAATGACAGAGCAATCGCCACATTGTATGGATTAAAACACACGATAGTCATTATAATTTATTGTGATGAATATAGGGTGTATAAGTGATTGTGTGTGCTAATGCTATGATATGATTTTCCTGCGTAGGGGAATTTGATAGTAGGAGAATGTGAAATTATAATCATGTATGATATAGATAGCTTTCGAAACTCTGAAATGGTCCGTGCGTAATTCCTCTTCCCAATTGAAAACTACCTTTTGTAGACTTGAACAAGTCACCAATCACCATTATCGACCCGCGTCCTATATCAATCAATTACAATAGACGTTTATCAAATAGGGCTTATTAAAGTGAATTTGATATACTACAGATATCATATCTGAATAACAAGGTCAGTTTATCTTCCTACAATTCACTAAAAGATTACGTGAAAAAGTCACATTTTATCATCAACACGATCATGTCGCAACGATAGCTTTTTAATGAAGCTTGAAAGCGTTGAGATCTGCTTGAATCGCGTAAATGACTAGTCTATGAGGATACACGAAGCTTCTCATAACTTCTCAGCTTACAATAACAGAAAAATAAATATACTAATTTTATACTTGTACAGGACTTTATACCCTTTATTTCCAGACATCGATCATCTCAAAACTTCTCATATACTCATCTAAAAATGTCAACCGATACAACTTATCAAAATAATGTCTACCTCGCCAAATTGGCTGAGCAAGCAGAACGTTATGAAGGTATTATTAATAAACTCATGAAAATTCAACTGATTATCGAGATTAATATAATAATTTAATAGAAATGGTTGAAAACATGAAAAAGGTAGCTGGTGCGAATCAAGAATTATCTGTCGAAGAACGTAATCTACTCTCTGTTGCTTATAAAAATGTCATCGGTGCTCGTCGTGCATCTTGGAGAATTGTAACTTCTATTGAACAAAAAGAAGAGTCAAAGGGTAACGAGCAACAAGCTGGACTTATCAAGGAATATCGTCAAAAGATTGAAGCAGAACTTGCTCAAATTTGTGAAGATATCCTTGAAGTTTTGGACAAGCATCTTATTCCATCTGCTCAGAGCGGGGAATCAAAAGTATTTTACCACAAAATGTATGATTATTGTTATCGTCATATACATCAAGTATATTTGCTAATAATCGATGATGAATAGGAAAGGAGATTATCATCGTTATCTTGCAGAATTTGCTACTGGTGATAAACGCAAAACTTCATCAGAGAAATCACTCGAAGCTTATCAAGCTGCAACCGAAGTTGCTCAAACTGATTTGGCACCAACTCACCCTATTCGTTTAGGTCTCGCATTGAACTTCTCTGTATTTTACTATGAAATTCTCAATTCACCTGATAAAGCTTGTCATTTGGCAAAGGCTGCATTCGATGATGCTATCGCTGGTCAGTCTTACCCTCTTTATTATATTTAAAATATAGACTAATTATTATGACAGAACTTGATACCCTCAGTGAGGAAAGTTACAAAGATTCTACTCTTATCATGCAATTATTACGTGATAATTTGACTCTTTGGACTTCTTCAGAAGATAGTAATCAAGCACACGAAGCCGCACCAGCTGCTGCCGCCAATACTTCACAATCAAGCGAACATAAGGAAGCCACTGCTACGGAAACTGAAGCACCAAAGGCTGAACATGCTCCTGCAGAGTAAATTGTCCATAAACAGTATCGAGGTTAATAAAACGACAATAATAAATACAAAAGGGCTTTTTTCCATAATTTAAATCATATATAATATTGCCGTCAATATTAAATTCTGTTATTCTCTTTCTATAAAACCATATGACAAATTAACACAAAGGGTAGTATTTAAACACTTTTACAATCGACTGTGACACGCAAGTACAAGTCTTTCATTACAGCCTTGTAGCTGTTGCTTTGGCTGCTTTTTTCTCCTCCTTTGCGGCTTTTTTCTCTTGTTTCATTTGTAATTTTTCCTCTTTTGTATATTTCTTCCACTGTGCAGATGGTCCATTTATTACTGTAGCTGGATGCATGAGATTAAACACTAGTAAAGCAAGGAACATTGGTACAGAGTCAAATATCCATAAGAAATATTCATGACCGCCTATCGTTTGACTGATGGTACTTTGATTATCTCCGGCATATTCTATCACACGAAATATGATTCGGAACTATCCGTTCTATTAGTGAACGATGTCATATTTACTAGCCAGAGACATAAGGGAGATGAAACTTACAGAGATCAAACTCAATGATAAATAAAGTACTTTGAGTAATTTCCTAACACGTCCTGCCTTTACTGGATCTACTGGCTCGACTTCTATCGAGAGTCTTTTTTGAAAATTATACGCATAATAACAGAATACACAAATGCAAGCAAATTGAATTGCTACTCCAGCAGTATAAACATGTAAGCCATTGTCAGCAGTATTTTGCTCATTCGATAAAGCCATTGCTGCTCCACCGAGTTGTATAAGAAACGTTCTAGAAACTCATCAATCTCGAATGTCAAGATGGACCATTAAAGATTCTTAGACTTACATAATGTCAAGTCCAACAAATGTCATACCTAATCTTCTAGCACGTATACCGCATAATTGTCTATCCGGTAAACAAAAGTTCACCAACCTACCCAAAAGTAGAAAATCATACGCATTCATCCATAATGGAGATATGAG